>ERZ857998.86-NODE-86-length-143092-cov-10.159966_pt1 | contig 143092 bp, 140 predicted proteins | sample MGYA00519954_ERZ857998 | MGnify/ENA primary metagenome ERZ857998 (study PRJEB31778, sample SAMEA3449424) | human gut metagenome | biome: human gut; feature: human-associated habitat; material: faeces | place: United Kingdom | collected 2010/2012 ...
CCGCATATTTCAGTCCTTCCAGTACTTTGTCCATTGAATTTCTCCTTTGTTTTTTTATTGAAGCGCCTTTATGTAGCGGCACGCAAGTCATGTCAAAAATGAATCATGAACTATGTCAATAATATTTATGCGTATAAATGACAAAACCCGAGGGTAAATCACCTCGGGTTTTGTCATGATTTATGCGTTACTTAGTAATAGATGCCGCTGCATCAAACGCACCGTTCGCAGCGAGGCTCACCACCACCGCATTCACCACGCACAGCGGCCGCAACACCCCACATCAAAAACCTGTACCGCTATATCGGCCATATTACCAAAATAACGGCATTGCAAAAGTTGTCGAAATATTTTATCTTTTTTAAAAAGGAGGCCGTTTGTAATGTCTCTCATTTCAAATCTTTCCGTTCAACTCAGACAGTATCGCAAAGCACAGGATATTACACTCATGGAATTTTCATCTATGCTGGGAATTGCCAAGTCCTCTCTTCAGAATTATGAATCGGGGAAGGGGAATCCCACGCTTGGCACGATCGAGCAGATAGGTCAGAAGATCAACGTGGACTCTGGTTCGTTGTTGCTTCCCGACAACCCTGGCCCGTTATCACAAATTGGATTACCGATCGAACAGCTGCAGGAGGTGTGTGCTTTAAGCACAAGGCTCTGCCAAATATGCACCCAGTACAGTAAGCAATTGGAGGTGGATGACATATGAATACTGAGATTTCCCTGTTTTTGCGGCGTATCGGGCTTCGGGCTACACTTACCGGTTTTCACTACCTGGTATACGCTTTATCTCTCGTTCTGCAGGATGAAACATACCTGCTCCATCTCACCACCCGCCTTTATCCCCAAATTGCAGAACGTTTCAGCGTCTCCGTATTCAATGTAGAACGCTGCCTGCGCACGGCTGTAAATGTGTTTTGGGACAGAGGGAATATCCGGATATTGGAAGATCTGCTGGGGTATCCCATCCCGGACAAGCCCTATGCGGGAGAATTCATCGATATGCTTGCCGGATATCTGCGCTCTTTCGGGAATAGTTCGGTGGTATGACACAGCAGCGCCCCCGCTGCCGGATGGCGGCGGGGGCGCATCATCTTACATCAATTCGTCTTCGTGCTTACTGCGTCAAACGCGCCGTTGGAAGCCAGACTGACTACCACGGCGTTGATTATGCACAACGCGGCAGATTCGACTGTAAGACCTGATGTGAATGCTGTAGCGGCGAGCAGTAAAACCAGTGCGACCACATAACTGAAAATGCGTGTGGGAATTTTGTCTATGAACCCCACGCCCTTAAAGACCTGTGTCACGGCTAAGGTGGCCGCAGTCGCACCGGCATACGTTGCAAGCATGGCCCACGAAAAAAAGCCCTCGGCGGGCTGTTCCCCAGCGGCCGGTTCGGCCCATGCGGTTGCGCACAGCAACAGCAGGGCCAGCGTAATCAGAAGTACAATTGTCTTTTTCATTGCTTTTACCCTCCATTTATTTTTGAAGCGCCTTCAAGCGCCCAAACTTGTTCCAGTACCCATCGCCGGATGCGTTGATCCCGCGCAGCACCACACCATCATCGCGGCCCTTAGCCTCAACGACCTTTCCACCGCCGATATACACGCCGACATGGTACATATCGCCGTTCCGTTCGCGGAACAGCAGATTGCCTGGGCGCAGCTCCGCGCGGGTTACAGGCGTGCACATCGCCCACAGGTGGTCGCAGTTGCGCTTGCTGGATACGATGCCGTTGTCCTGCAAATACCGCGAGATCAGGCCGGAGCAGTCGAACGCCGCAAGATCTGTCATGCCCGCCGCCTTCTGCTTCTCCCAGAACCTGATCGACCGCTGCGCGTTGGTTTCACTTGTATCCATGCGCCTGATCCAGCCCACAGAGATTTCCGTCTGCCCATTGCCGCCCCATACATAGATGTCACCGATATGCGCCAATCCGTGCCGTACCAAGCCCTGCTCCAGCTCCGTCGGCTCCGGTGCAGGCTGTGCATCCGGCTCCTTATCCAGCGCTGCCCAGGTCTTCGCTCCGCAGATCCCGTCAACGACCAGCCCCTTCATGACCTGGAACACCCTTACGGCCTTGTCCGTGTCCGGCCCGAATACGCCATCCGCATCGCAGACTATGCCATGCACATTCAGCCGCGTTTGCATCTCGCGCACGTCCTCGCCTTCCATGCGGGGCTTGTCTTTCAGACGCAGGGTTCGCCGCGCCACAATGATCGGCTCCGGCGCCTCTTCCTGCTTTTCAGGCGGAAACAGAGCGATTACATCATCACAGGCAAAAACTTCATCGTATTGCACCCACAGATAGCCGCCCTTCGGCGTGGTAAGCGATCCTTTCGCACCCCACGAATTGCGCAGCTTGAACGCCTGTAGCGCGTCATCCCAGCCGATGATCGCCATTTCGTGGTAGCCGCCTGCTTCCCCTTTGGTGTACCAATATCCCTGCCGGATCGTCACATGGGGCAGGCACACAATGCAGCGCGTGCCGGGCCGCTGCTCCGCCTGATACACCACCGCTTTGATTTCATCCACTGTCCGCACGCGCGCCCACGTCCAGCCCGCATATGGCTTTGCGGCAGCCAGCATGCGCACTGCGTTCCTGGTCGCATAGTCGATTGCGTCCGGCACTTCGTAGAGCTTGCTGTCCACCTCCATGGGCGGGATGCCTTCCTTCACGAAGCCGTTGCAGGCTTCGGCCGGCCGCATGCCGGATGTGCCGTGCGTACGCCAGCGGCCATAGCCAAACGTTACGCCCATGCGCACGCCGTGAAACGCATGCGGTGCAGAGGAAATTGCCTGCATGACGCAGTTTCCGATGCTGCCCTGGTCGTAAATCTCCACGTCTTTCGCCGTATAAACAGGCGGGAGCGTTGCCGCTCCCGCCGCCATGCGCACACTGTAATCCCGCGGATCATATGCGCTTGGAATCGCGCCGAATGCTTTAACCATTGTTTGTTGCCTCCTTATCAAAATGTGCCGCTACCTGGGACGGCGGGTAAAGCAGCGGATCAATCGCCTGCTTGCAGACGTATACCGCGTCCCCTTCGCGCACGCGCATGCCCATGCTTGCCGCCATGTTGCAGGTGTATGGGAACACGCCCGCATCGTCCGGGACGGGGCGCACGCCGTAGATTGCCTCCATGCCGGTGCTGCCGGGCGGCTGGTGCTCCTGCGCTGTCACGGCCTGCCGCGCAAAGTACACCGCGCCGTTATGCGTGAATACCCTGTTCTTGGCGTATGCCGTGCCGGGCGTCCATGCATCCAATGCCGGGGCAAACAGCCCTGCTGTTGCCACCGGCTCTGCGCCTGCAATCTGCGCCGCGCCTGCCGCTGCAAGGTCGGCGATTCGTGTGTCTTTTCGTGCGATCCCCGCCTTTACCGCATTGATGCGGGTTTCAAGTTCAGTTCGCAGCACCATTGATCTCGGCCTCCAGTTCCTCTATTTTTGCAAGCAGCTCGTCGTATGTCGCGTGTTCGGTCAGCACGATCTGTTCCCCGTCCTGATTGCGCGTCCAGTTATCGCCAACGCGCAAATCACCGATTTGCAGATTGAACGGCTGCGCGTCCACAAGTTCTGCGCCGAGCGCGGCTTCCAGTTCGGCCTTTTGCGCCGCGTCTGCCACAATCACATTTTCAACCGCGTTTTCCTTTACTACTGCGTATTTCATGCTGCCTCCTTTTGATTCAACGGGATTCGGACGTAGATCACGCCTTGATAGCCACTAGCGCCTTTTTGTCCAGATGATCCATCGCGGCCAGAGCCACCGCCACCGCCTGCACCATAAAACGATCCGCCTGTTGGTTTCGAAGATGCCGCTGCCGGATCTCCTCCGCTTCTTCCTCCACCGAACAAGCCGCCGTTCGCAAACGTGCAATCATTGTAACGGCTTACATATTGGCCATTCCCTCCATTGCCGCCGTTACTTCCACCGTTGCCGCCCGTTGCATATTCGTTGTTTGTACCAGATTCATCCCTGTATGCGCCTCCGCCACCTCCCGGGCAATGCGGCCTTCCGTTGAAATATGTTGTATCACCAAACGGATATGTTGTAACACCTGCACCCGCAAGCCCTGCGGTATTATAGTCAGAACCGCCACCGCCGCCGCTTCCGCCCGCCGCAGAAGTGGTTGCGCCGTTTGCGTTTAACGCCATATCACCCGAAACAGACGATGCGCCTCCGTTTCCCGCGCCGACAACACACACGATATTTTCAGCGCTCTGTTGTAACGCTTGTGCAATAAATCCGCCAGAGCCACCGCGACCGCCGCCGGAACTACTGCCTTTTTCGCCATTCGCTCCACCGCCGCACAGCCACACATCCGCTTTTACCTCTTGCGCGATGCTCAACGTGCCTGAGCTTGTAAGTGTCAGCAGCCGGTATTCCTTTCCATCCCCCATTGTGACGATATCGTCCGTCATGTTGCCGGTATAAGCAATGGCAAGCTTTGCAATATCAATCGCTGCAAGCGCTGCCGCTGCAAGCCGTCTGCGGACAGCCATCCAATAGCTCATTCGGTCACCTCCGCGCAGATCACGGAACCGTCCTTAATCGACATTTCATAGGTTTTCGACGCTTCAAACGTCGGTGCGCCGCCAACATAGGTCGTTCCGGACGGGAAGGTGACCGTTATGCTGCTACCCGTGGTAAATTTCAGCCAGCAATCAAAATTGCCCGTTGGGAAGGTCAGCGTAAGCGATGTCACAGCGGAAGAAAAACGGTATTCGGTGTTGTCCTCGAGGGTTAGGTTTACTGTGCCGCCGGAAGGGGTGATTTTGGATACCGATGCCGCTGCGCCAATCTGTGCAGGCGTGAGCACGTCACCTCCACCTGTGGCATGTGTGGAGGCATGCACCTTTACGGATGCATTTTCTAACGCAATAATCGCAGCGGCCAATGCATTCACATCGGCCGCAAGAATCGTATCAACAAGGTCTTGTTTATTTGTCCAGTTAAGTCCCATCATTTCCTCCGTATTCTTGATCGCAAATGCCTTGCAGGATCAGTTCAATGCGGTTTGCTCCGTCATAGTCAAGGTTCGCCATGGACGCAGGCGGCGCAAGCACGCCAAGGCTCTGTGCCCGGTACGTTGCCGATCCATATAGCGCGGCCCCATAAATACTTGCGTTCTGCAGGCCGGGATAGTAGTTGTACATCGCCTGCACACTGCGTACCGCTGAAAGGTATTCATCAAGGTCGGCTGCTCCGGGTACCTCGTCCCGCTTCCAGTCCGTACGCACGGAAATGTTTGGCGCAAGGGATTTGATTGCGCTGCTGACCCTCCGCATGTCGCGGACGTTATAGCATCCCTTCAGCCCGCGCAGCCAGGCAAGGCGCTCCGCCTCGCTTAGTGCGGCAAAGCCGTTTGCGCGGATGGCTGCGGCCGTCTCCGCGGCGGAAGCAACGTCCGCTGCGGTTCTATCCGTAATGAAATCGTCGCCGTACTTCGTAGGCGCACCGTATACCGCTTGCCCGAAATATGCCGTCATTCCGCTACCACCTCCACCGCAGCGCGCATATTAGATGACAGACTGATGTCCACGCTTTTCACGTGGCCGGTCAGGTTGCCCGCATAGCCCGTCGGCAGGCTGATCTTCGCCCCTGGGTGCTCCGTCGTGATAATCAATTCTGCGGATACGGATCTGCGCCGCTGATAATACTCGTAAAGGCGCTGCGCCACCGCAGCCGAATTGGTTGCGCTAACAAGTGTCGCATCCGTAACGCGAGGCATGTTTTCGAGATCCGTTGGCAGCACCGTCGGGTTCGTGATTGTTACCGACTTGGTATGATCCTCATAGGGAAGCCCTGTAATCGTGACTGTACCGGCAGTTGCCATCATTACCTTCGCATAATTCGCCCCAGATGCTATAAACGTTCCCCCGCTTATGGAAAGACTTGCGGCCGGCGCACTGAACAGCACAATGTGGGTTCCGGCCGACAGTGCATCCGAGAACAGTTCTCTGCGCTCCGCACCTGGAGAATAGTTGTGTTCGATCACCTCCACCCCCGTGATCGGGATCTCATACTTGATGGATGGATCGATGCAGGTGTTTTGTGCAGTATATATGCGATCCATCGAACTTGATGCCGGCGCAATCATGATTTGATCGACAAATGCGGTATATGCCACAGCACCAATTGAAAAAAGAACCTGTTGCAAGGCCTCACGCCGCGTGCACACAGGCAAGTATCCATAGATCGGAATGCCCGCAATGTCATTTGAAACAGTATATGCATGGTTCGTAAGAATATCGGCAATCAGGATTCCCGCAAGCATGCCGGAATAGACGCCGCCAAGATAGGTTGACTCGTCCAACACGCCGATTGCATTTATGGCGGAAACATCCCATGTGTCAGCAGACATGCGCTCCGCCTTATCAAGGTAAAACACGCCTACAAGCGTATCTGCGTGGTACGCCTGAAAGCTCTGCTGTCGTTGAAACAGAAACGGGATCGCCTGCCGCGTTTTGAGCACCATATTCATGGTGGAAACCTCAAGATCGGTTCCTGCCAGGGAGCCGCCGAAATAAATGTCCAGGCTGTTGAGTGCACCGTCTGAAAACGTCCGTGTCGTACCAAAGGATATACTTTGGAGCTTCAGGAAGCGGTGCGGCTGTACCATACCCCGGAATGTGATGATGAGCTTATCATAGTACTCCACCTCCCTCGCACAGAGGTATGTACTCGCGTCTGGCGCGAAATCTTCACTTGCGACTTGAACCGCACCACGGAACCATTGGATCGTGAGGTCATTACACCAGTCCCCACCAAAATCAAAGCTGATGCCTACACTAGAACGCAGATCGTCAAAAGAGATTGTAAGCACGGGTGGAACATCAAATTTGCAATCCTCCCCCGTCTGCGCGGCGCTCCAGGCCCCCCAATCATTTTCCTCAGGTGCGGCAGGAAGCACGCCCATCGTGCCTGAGAGCATCCAGAAGTTTGTTTCAAGAGTCGCAATCTCAGGCACGCTGATTTCGTCCAGCTTCAGATCCTCAACGCCTGCAAATGGCAGCAGCGCCGCCATTTGCATTGTGCATTCCCGTTTTGCATTGGGTGATGTGTCATCGTAGACAATGTAGTTTTTCGCCATGCCGTCACGTCCTTTGCGGCGCCATGGCGATGAGGTTTACCTTTAGGCTCTTCCAATAGTTCCCCTTGTCCGTCATTCGCACGAGTGTATCTTCACCGGAAGTCACATATGCATCAAAAGCAAGCGTCGTTTGCCCGTAAGGCAATACCACGGCATGCGAGTCATCCGGTGCGCTCAGCACTTCATACAGCGCGTCATACTGTGCCCGATTCAAATCCTTTGTGTCGAGTTCCAAAGTATAGTTGTAGAACGTACCGAGAATATCCCGATGCATGCGCGCGTCGATCGTGCGCCCGGCGTTTTTGCCGTCCAGTACAGAAAACTTTCGTTTGAACGAGGTCACTGCAACGTTGTAGGCCACGCCATCAACCATGAATGCTGCCATCAGCTCACCCCCATAACCAAACTTGTGCCACGCCGCATCGATTCCGCATCCAGATGCGGCTTCAGAGCGCGTGCAAGCTGCGCCATATTGCCCGTGAAATTGATTGTGATATCCTGCTGCTGTCCGCCTTCCTGTTCAGCAAGGACAGCGCGTACTGCATCCTCGATGGTAGAAAGCGGCGCCTCGATATTCGTTCCACTGCGCTGGTCGCCTAGGATTGCCATGAACTCTTGCCGCGGCGGGATCACCGCGCCGGAAGCGAGACGGGGAAGATCTACTGCACCAATTTTCGGTATTTTCAGATTTACTCCAATCGCATCCCCTACTGTACCCGTAACGTTGTTTATTAGGCCAATTACGGCATTGATCCCATCAATTATGCCGTTTATCACGCCTTCAAATACGCTTATAAGTGCGTTTAACGCACCCGTTGCAATCTCTTTTAAGCCTTCCCAAACGCGTTCCCAATCGCCTGTGAATAAACCGCCTAAAAAGTCGATCAGGCCGCTGAGGATATCCATAATTCCATCGAATATGCCGCCAAACATCTGAAAAAATGAATTGACCAATCCGCCCACATAATCTACGACTGTTGTGACGACTGGTGTAAGCACATCGACAAGAAACGAGATGAGTGGCTTCAGACAGTCATTCCAAAACTCACGCACAAGTTCAGCGATCTTTCCTACCACCTCACCGATTCGGTTAAACGCGGGCGCAACATAATTCTCCGAGACCATTTTGAATCGATCTCCAATGTCCTGCAGCACCGGTGCAATCCACTCGTTCCAGTACCCCAGTACTTGGTTTACGATTTCGCTCAACCCGGTTGCAATCTCATCCAACGTAGGCTTTACATGCTCGTAATATGCATCCCGGATGCCCGAAAAAGCTCCATCTATGATTTCTGCAAAGCCTTGCGCAATAGGTTCCAACGCCTTAAACGTGTTTTCAAAAGCAGTTTTGAATTCCTCTTGGTTGTCTATGATGGGTTGGGCGATTAGATTGAGTGCATCACGTCCAAGGCCAAGCAGAATCTCGCTCGCACCGCTAATCGCCGTCCCAAAAGTATCAAGCAGCGCAGCTATAATTCCCTGAGCGGGTTCACTGCGTAAGGATTCCGCAATCGTAGCCAATGCTACACAGAAGCCTCCGCTGATGTCTGCAATGTCCTCCGAAATGTCAAACATGCGGACAATCCATCCCTTGATATCTTCCGACCGGTTCGCCAGTTCCTCTTCGATACCTCCTACAAGCGCCTGCACGATACTAAGGCCGATCGAAGCAGCAGAGCCAACCACGCGCCCCAGGTTCTTGATAATGGACTCAGCAAGCCGCCGTCCCGCACGCTGCACTTCTGGGTCAAGGAAGATGTCGAGCAATGTCTTCCCAATACTCTTCAAATCCGTGTTAATCCGTGCGAAATCAAATTCCCCAAAACCTTCCCAAAAGCCGGTCATGAAGATATCGGCAATTTCCTGAATCACGCCTTTGAGCTTCTCCCAAAGGCCAAGCAGGCCCGACATGTCGGCCGTATCGCCGAACTCCGGCATTTCCACGCCACCTCCGCCGCCACCCTCCGCCTCATCGATAATGAGCTGGTTGATTTCGTCGAAGGCTGCAAAACTCTTCCCTGCTTCCTTTGCCGCCTTGCTCGCTGCCCCAAAGCCCTTTGCCTGCGCATAGAGTGATTTCGCGCCCGCTGCTGAGGCCGATACAGACTTGCCAAATAACATATTCACAAAGGCCGCGATGTAAGCTGTGGCACGGGCAACCGCGCTCATCAGCGCATTCAGCGCCGGCATAATCGCATTGTAAATCGGTTGAAATGCCGTAAGCAGATTTCCCTTAACTTGCGCAAGCGAAGCGGAAAATTCCCTGTTTGCTTTCACAGCGCCGGATAAGTAGTCCGCCAAAGCACGGAAGCCCTTGTATGCTGCGGACATCACGAGCGCGGAAATTGCAATGTTTTTGAGGCGGTTCAGAATGTCGCCGAGTTTCCCGCTAAGAATGCCAAGTCCCTTTGAGGCTTTTCCCATACTCTGCACGCTGTCGCGCGCCGTTTTGGCACGTTGGGAAAGCGTTTGCAACTTTTTCCCGGTTTCTTCCGCCTGTATGGTGATCGTGCGCCGCAGCGCTTCTCCGGTTCGTGCGCTTTCGTCGCGCATGCGGACAAGAGTGCGCTCGGCTGCTTCAAAATCGCGTTTGACTTTCTGCGCCTCTTCTGAACTTGCCGGATTCATTTTTATCGCATCGATCTCCCCGCGTAATTTCGCGGCGGCGTCATCTGCTGTAATGAGCTGTTGTCCAAGCCGCTCAATTTCAAGCTCCAACGCCTTCGACCGCCCAGTATCTCCCACGCCAAGTGCAAACTCTTGCTGCGTACCAAGCTCCTGCATCTTCGTTTCAAGTGCGGCGGCTTCACGCTGCGCATCCTGAAGTTTGCGTTCCATCGCACCGAGGGATCTTGGCATAACGTCCCCGGAAGCAAGCTTGTCATATTTGGCTTTCAAGTCGCTAACACGGTTCGCCTGACGATCCATTGCCTCCGTCTGCCGTCTGAGCTTTGCCTCAAGGTTTTGGATTTTCGTCATGGCGCGATCCGTTTCCGCGTCAACTTTAATGCGAATGGATCCGTCATATCCTCCGTTCGGCATGCGTTATCCCCCTTCCAATTGTGCCATAAACTCAGCGATCACTCGCTGATCCTCCTGTGAAATCGCCTCTGGAATTGCATAGCGCTTGCGCATTTGCTCGTATGCCTTGCGTTCCTGCTCGCCCATTTTGGAAAGATCCGCCGTGCGGTAATGCGCGATCTGTGTGAGCGCGCAGTCGCCGAGATCTCCCATAAGGTGCAGAAATACAAACCAGTGCAGTCGTTCCCGATGCAGGTCTATGCCGTATGCCCGGCGGAATGCGGAATAGATCCTCCCATCGTCATAATCGAAATCGAACCCGCGCGCCGTCTCCTTCCTCCCGGCTCCGGCGGATGCCCCAGGCTCCTTGCCGCCGCGCATAAACCATTGCAGCGCTGCCATAGCGATTTCAGGCGGCGGCACACTCCGTCCAAATAACAAGCGAAACGCCGTTGCATACGCCTCCTGCGTGGTTAAATCCACATCCTCAAATGCCTGCGCAATCTGCACGCCGATGCGGAAATCTGTTCGTATCAGCCACCCCTGATACTGATCCGGCAAAGCATCTAGCAGGATATTACGCACCGCCGGTACGCTCCGCGCTGTATTTTCCGAGCCGCTCCTGTTGCGCCTTCGCATGCTCCTTAAAATAGGGCATCAACGCCTCGAAAAACTGAATGAGCAGATCTGTGCCGGGCACAATATTTCCAAACACCTTGCGGCAGGTTTCCGGTCCAAATAAATCATCTACCTTTTGCATCAGCTCCGTATGCGTCTTAGCATAGAAGGCAGCGAAAGCGTCCGCTTCAAAGCCGTCTTCCTTCATACGTGCAGCAAGTTCGTGCGATTTGCTTTGAATCTCGCTCATGAACGCGGAAATATGTTCAAACAGGGATGCGTCTCCAAGCTGCAGTTCGATGTATTCTCCGGCGTCATTTACCTCGATCCGCTTTACGCCGGTGTCGATTCGAAATCCATTCATGCTGTCCTCCTATCAGAAAAGCGGGGCAAACGCCCCGCCGTTATCACGTGTCCGCAGTAAAAGCCTTGGTTGCCACGGCAAACGTTCCTTTCACGGGATCGCCGCGGTAGTTGATGGTATACTCGATCTTCAACGATTCACCGCCCGCGCCACCATAGCTGTCGATCTGAATGGATACGTCCTGTTTCTCCGCCACGTAACTGCCATCTGAACCCGTGACCGGATCGTACAGATCCACGTTTACGATACTTGTGCATGCATCGTCCAGAACCGCCCGGGACCGCCGGAGCCCGTTGACAAACTCGAAAACCGGATCATCCTCCGTTGCAACAGCGCTTACGCCCGCCGTGGGTTGATAGGATGTGATTTCGGTATCCGCGCTGTCGCTCACAATATCCACGCTCGATTCGGATTGCGGCGCATAATCCACAGAAAGCTCGGACACGTTTACGCCCAGCAGATTATAAGTAGATGACTCCCCTGTGGGTGTGGTGTCTATAAACGTTTTGAACAGGCTTCTCTTGATTTTCTTCATGTTCTCTCCTATTCTGCCTGGCCATAGACCAGGCGGCATTGAATTTGATATCGTGCGGTTTTTGCGTCCGAGCTAAGCGCATAGCCGGATGTTAGGACTTCTATTTTATCCGCACGCTTTCCAAACGCCATCGCAGGCAGAATCGTCGCGCGGCTCTGTGCTTCCATCCAGTCGCCCAATTGCTCATAAAACGCAAGGTTGCCAACATTTGTTTTTAACTCCTGCCCGTGAAATTCACGACTTGAAATCACGAACAGGAATTGTCGGAGACTGCTCCCGTCGATGTATTCCTCCAGGATCGCCCTGCACGGAACCACATCGATGGAATATGTTTTTGCTTCCTCCGGTAAGAAATCCACGTTCAGGCGTTCGCCCGCCAAAAGCGGGCAGGTACGCAAAAAGCTGCGTACTGCCTCGATGATACTCATTCCCGTTTTCCTCCTACGCGCGCTGCAATGCCATCCACGATCTCATCTCCATGGTCAGCCCACATACGCTTATCCCATTCCGCCCCGCGCATTGGCGCCTCGTTGTAAGTCAACGGAATGTCGGTATACTGTTTTGGTGCTTCACCCACCATCAGGATTCCGACATATTGATAATGCGCGTACGGCGTATTGTAAAGCAGCCCGCCCGGCAGCTCCTGCACAGTGTTTTTCAGCGGGCCGCTTCGTAGCGGTACGTATGCATCGCACATCCTGGCAACTGCATGTACGAGCTGCTTTTGCGCCTCTCCATCGAGTCCTCGAAGGCGAATAATCTGTCGTGCGTCGAATTGGACTTCTGAATCATACGTCAGCTTCATTCTCCACTCACCGCCCAATGCTGGAACCTGCCGCGGCGGTTGTCGGATACAATTTGCACCACGAAGCCCGTATACGCAGAAACATCTTTAATGCACGAAACGGACGCTACTGCACCAAGCACAAGAATATCGCCTCGTTCTGGAGTAATGCCCGCATCATCTGCTGTGGCCGCAGGGATCCGCACCCTGTATTCATTCGCTGCTTTCCGGCCGTTCGCATCCTTTGCGATTCGCTTCGCGCCGTACCAGCTCACACCCTCAAGAACGGTACAGGCATACCGTTCCGTATCCTGTTTCTCATCGTACTCAAGGCGGACCAGCGTCACTGTTTGATTGCACATTAGCATCGAATTACACCCAGCGGCACAATCTGCCGCAGTCCCAAAGGTATAGCTCAATCAGTTCCCGTATGCGGCCATAGGTGTTTTTTCCGCTGGCCGCATACGTTTCCGAATAGCCGTCATTCGAGGCGCTGAGCACCTCGCCCCCAACCTCTGCCTGTGCAAGCACATCCGCAACGGCGCACATACAGGTGCGCATATTGTCCGTAACATCCACCTTTGCAGGATGTCCGTGCAGCGCACGGCTGATATACGCGGACGCCAATTCGCTCAGGCGCAGAAACTCCGCTTCAGAGATCTTCGTTCCTCCGTAATTAATCACGTAGTAGCTGTAATCCGCGTAAGCCATTGCTGCACCCTCCTTAGCCGAGATAGCGCACGGCAAGTTCCGGGTACATCGTCTTGTAGCCATACAGCACATCCATGGAGAGCATCTCCTTTTTATACTGCATGTTATAGCCGCGCACAACGCGCATGGTCACTCCGTTGTAGGAAGTTACGTAAGCTTCTACGCCTGCAGGGACGGCAAGCGGGCGCGTGACAAACGCGAAGGCATTCTCGTGGAATACAAGATTTGCCGTATGGCTTGCCGCCACGGTGAGTGCATCGTTATCCTTTACAGAAGCCTTAAGCGCAGGATAGATTGTAATATCCTGATCTGCGGTGGAAAGTTCACCCGCCGCAGTCACAACATACTGATGCCCGCCAAGCGTGAACACATCACCTACCGCAAAGGCTGCGGTCAGGCCGTCCACATGAATAGTGGTCGCGCCCTTTTCATAACCGCCGGCATTGTCCACAAGCGGTGCGCCGGCTGCGCCGGTGGCGTGGGTTTTGATCGCCTGGGACGTATAGTTGTCGATGCCATACACGCGGCCGATCTCGCCCTCGCGCAAAGCGCGGTTCGTTCCAGCCTTGTCACATTCCACAAGACTGTCAAGTGCCACAAACTTCGCATCCGCCTCCGTATCCCATACACCACGGCGCATCGGAAGTGGCGCCTTATTGGCATTGAGAATTTTGCGCGCCGTTGCGAAGTCGGAAAGCGTGCCCGGCGCTGTGCCTGCAGTGCCGCCGAAATACGGTATATCCGCATAAAGGCCGAGGCCGTCCGCATTGATCTTCTCCGCGAGCGCAACCGCTGCGGGCTCCAGGAACAGCCGGTTCAGGTCGTCCACGTTGGTGGCGCGCTGGATTGCGGTAAACTCGATGTCAACGGTTGCCAGATGGTCGAGCTTTACGGGGACACTCTCCTCCTTCACGTCCTGTGCGGTCACACCTGCCGTTTGGTCAAACTCCTTTGCCTCATAAACGACAGGCTTGCGCACCTGGATGGTATCACCCTGGAAGCCAAAAGCTTCGGAATAATCCTTGTGGATCAGGTTCGGAAACACAAGGTTGTCGATCAGACGCGGAAGCGCCTGCCGCGCAATGTTCTGAATCGTAAGAAACGTATTGGGCATTTGTTATCTCCTCTCACTTGTTCTTGTTGAAAATCGTCTTGTAATACTCCTCGTCGGACATCTTAGAATAGTCCGGATCCGCTCCGCCTCCGTGTGCCCCACCGCTTGTGATGCGTACGACGGGCTCCCCACCCGATGCGGCAGCCGGTGCTCCGAACAGATAGGGCTTTGCCGTTTTAAGCGCTTCAAGCGCCTCTTTTACGCCTGATACCGCGCCTTTTTCGTCTACCTTCACGTTCGTGCGGTCAAGAAGCAAAAGCGCTGTTTCTGCGTCAATCAAGCCCATCGCACTGCCGACGGATTTTACATCTGCAGCGATCAGCAAATTGTTCGCGCGAGTAAGCTGCCCATCAACAATCTTCTGCTGCTCCGGAGAAAGCTGGCTGGCGCGTTTCCGCCGCTCCGCCTCAAGGATCTCGGCTACTTCCGCATCCGTCATGCCATACTGATCGGCCATAGACTTGACCACACCACTTTCGGCGCGTTTGGTACGCACCTCAACGGCAGAGAGAATCGCTGCTGCAATCGCCTCAGGCGATGCGGCGGGCTGAGGAGCAGGCGTGCCGCCTTTCGGTACGGGAGTGGCCTGCGGGGCAGGATCGCTGCTCGGTGCAGGTTCCGCAAAGAGCTGAAGATTCATATGGTTTACGACGTCGTTTTTCCTCATATTGAGTTCCTCCGTTTCAGGCCCGTCGGCCATAATTCCGTTTTTCGCCCGTCGGCTCCCTGCGCAGTTTTATGCCGTAAACAGGTTTTGGGCATAACAAAAAGCACAGTGCCTTTTGCACGGTGCCTTTTATATAAAAAAATCAGTTATTGCATGATGGTTGCGACAATCTCACGAAAAGGCTTTCCATCCACGATCCAACGCTCAAGCAATTCGTGCACTGTGGTAAAATCAAACATGTTTCCATCTGAATCCCATGTGGAAAACCCGTTGGAAGGAGCGCAAACCGAATACTGCTTCCCGCCGATCTCAAACACAGGCTCGTTCATGCGAAGGAATAGAGCAATATCATTTTCGTTCATTTGCTTCACCTCCCAAAATATCATTATGCGCGATTCGTTCATGTTCGTTGAGCTCGCGCAGTTCTCTGCTTATGAGCGTTTCATCCGCTCCCCAAATGTAGGTGTGCGCATGTTCGCCGTGTATGCCGTACGGATGTTTGTCCGGGCGGCTATGCGGTCCAGAATGAACCTGCATTGCGATTTTCCCTGCCGCATCATAAATCGTCCGGTCAATCTGCGTAATCCCGTTGCGGTATTCCGTCTTTGTTTCCAACACTGCAAACGGCCGGTATGCCTTTGGAATGGACGGCTTCGCACGATTTTTCCAATCGTCTGTAACAACGATTGTACCGTTATTATTATACCGAATCCGGCTGTATTTATCAACAGATGTCCGTACCCGCACCGCCGTTTCACGTCCGAAACCGTATACTGTCGTGCGCTCGCTTTGACGCTTCAGGCCGGTTTGCGCAGCAAAGTCTTTTTCTGTGCTCTGCCATTTACGCAACTTCACTGCAGCCTCATGCGGATCCTGACCGGCGGCTTCCAACGCCTTGAATTCCCGCTTCCAGCGCCGGATCTGCCGCTCAATGTAGCGTTGTTTTTGCGTGGCCTCATAGACGCTCATTTTCTCGCCATCACAAGCCACAGTCTTTTTCACCATCTCACGAAGACGTTCGTCCGTGTACGTGCGGGGGTCTCCCTCGAAATAGGCAAAAGCGGAATGCCGACAGTTCCACCCTCCAAGGCCCGCGCCCGTTCCAAAGCCCGTTGCCGTGACAAAATGCGGATATTTGGGATTTATGCCGGAACGGCTGTATACCTTGCCCTGCCACCCCGCGTGATTTGCGACCCCTTCCCCTGTGCGCGCTCCCTCGTGGGCCGTGACCTCCACAAGATCACAGCCCATTTCATCCGCACGAGCAAGCTGCAGTTCAAGCGCCGTTTGGTTCACGCCCGTGATCACCGCACGACGTACTGCAACCTCCAGCGTTTCTGTCCGTTTGCGGCCATTACCTGCATAAGATACGGAGCGTATGCCCTGCCCCGCAAGCGCGCGGACTGCATTGCGGATCGCCTCCGTATAAGAAAAAGCGCCGGATTGCGTTTGCATCCAGACCCGGTCGAGCGCATGTTCAAACTGCTGCGTTGCGGTCTGTGCCGTCGTGCGCGTAAGGTTCTGAAACAGGCCTTCCGTGCGCGCGATGCCGTTGCGTAGGATCCGCTGCAACTCCGGCGCTGCGCCAACGGGCGGAGGGTTCAGCCCATGCCGCTTATAAACGGCGTCGTCTGCACGGAGCGTCTCGATTCCCGCCTCCTTCACAAGCCGCTCGATCTCCGGCCGCGACCTGCGCGTGATCTGCGAAAGGATGGACATGATCTCCTCATAGCAGAGCCCCATCGCCTGCACCTTACGCACCTGCCATGCGGCGGCAGGAATGAAGAAATCATAACGGCTGATGCGCCGCGCGATGTTGCAGAGGATATCAAGTTCCGCCGCGGAATAAAGCTGTACAAGCGTGTCCGGCGCCGCCGCAAGATATTCCGGCGTAAGCATCAGGGTTCCTCAAACAAAGCAGGATTGTCCACAATAACGCCATGCAGGGCCGCTGCAAGCCGATCGATCATTTCTTCGTCATGGTTGATATAGCCACATTGATCAAAAAGCGCGTGGACTAACTCGTGCAGAAAATCCCGCATCATTTTGGCATCTGCGGATTTTGTCAGCCTGATTTTGCAATCGCAATAGTCTATTTCTGCGCAAAATCCGTCTGTGCCTTTGCGCAGAAACTCGACGGTTTCTACCGCATATGTAATGCCACCAACTTTTACTTCATTCGGTATTTTCATTCCAAGCCTCCGAATCCCATCATATCGTCGTCGTTCTCCCGCTCTTCGAGAATCGCCTTTGCGTCTGCCTCGGTTTCCCCATACCACTTCACACGGTATTCCCAAGGCTGCATAAGCCCGTCGCGTACATCCTGCCGATCACGCTCCCGTTCGGATTCCTTGTCAATAATATATCCGTCCTCGAAATTGACCGTGACCCTTGCATCCGGGTTCACCGTAGCACCCAGGAACGTCTTGCCCGCCCAAAGGATTGCGCGTACCAGCTCCTGCAAGAAACGCTGCACAGAAAGATAATGCTTTGCAGCATTCTGAACAAGTTCCTGCTTATCGCCCGTGTATTGCGTTGCCGTAACAACTGTTGTACCGTTGAATTGATAATGCTTTGTGCCAAGGCCGCATTTGAAGGAAAGGTAATCAAGCTGCGCCTGTACGCCGTCCTTGTTTTCGGTGACACGCAGCGCAGGGTTGTATTCCTGAATCAACTTCTTCACGCCGTCCGCATCAAGGTCCCCATCCCCCGTCGCCACAAAGAGCTGTTGTGCAACGTCGTCCGGCGTGACCGGCCGACCTGATCTATCGTGCTGGAGCATGCTGCGATCCACAAACACTTTCTTGCCTCCGAGCTTGAAATCCCGGTTGAAATTATTATAGGCAAGATCAACGCCCTTGAGCTGATCGGTGGCATTGGCCAGCACGGAAAGGCCAAGCCCCACAGGCCGCGCTTCCACGTTATTGGAGATATGCGGCGACACAAGCGCAAACATGGGGATGTCCGTCGGCAGAAAAATTTCCGAGCTCATGCCTTCCGGCAACTCTGCCGGGCGGAGTGCGCCTTCATCCTCCTCATAGTAGCGGTTTTGAATGCGGTAGCGCCCATTATTAAGCACATGCGTTTCCATGTAGATATAGTGTTTTCCATGCTCCAAAACCTCGGAGACAAATGCAACATCCACCACCTTGCCATGCCGTACGGTGATCGGAATAATGTGCAGCGCGTCCATATACTCAAGCGCAATGCGCGCGCTGGCATCCGGCACGACATCTCCGCGCTTTGTAACCGCCATGTCCTGCACACGCAGCACGGCAGCGCCCGTTCCGGTTGCAAAACTACGCTCGATAAGTGCATTGCCATTTGTCCAAAAATCGTTTGCGCCGAGCACGCCCGCCATGCCGTCTTCGCCCTGAAGGAAATCCGATGAAGCTTTATCCTCTACCACGATTTCCGTTTTTTCATTAAGCAAGATGCTCGCCCAATCCTCGCAAACCTTCTTACCCATACGCATGGAATAAAGCTCGCGCGTGATCAGCTTCCCGGTTTCTCCGTCTCCGCTCCATTCACGGAATTCGTGAAATGGCTTGAACTTGCCCGCCCACCAATCCCGCCATTCCGAGACATAAGCATAATAAGATCCGTCAATATTCGTGCCAAACTCCTTGTTCAGCATATCGATTACAGCGTTGATATTCATTCCTGCCTCCCCTCCGGCACGAGCTTTTTCATGAAGCGTTCAAAGCTGTACTCGAAGCCGTCCAATATGTCGATGTCTGATGAAAAGTTATCAAGGCGTACATCCTTTTTCTTCGTCTCGTCCCAACTGGCGGATTTCAAGCCACCAATGAGCAGCGTGCAACGACGCAGGATATGCATCCGGTTCATGTTGAGCAACGTCAGCGTGCAAACAATTCGTTGCATAATCTCATGCTTTGCGCTGTCGCCGATCTGCACGCCGAGCCCCGCGGCGCGCGCTGCTTTGCGTACGCTGTTAATGAGATATTGTGCCTCGCTATCCATAAACGCGTATTTAATATGCGCATTCGGAAGCTCCGCCTCGATGGTGCGGCAAAAACGGATAAACTCCGTTGCGACCCGCTCCGCATCGATCTCGCCTTTCACGCCTGGGATATGCGCATCCTTGTAAACAACGATCTCGTCGAAATTGCCTATTACCGCCGTTGCAACAAACGTCGTGAGCGACCGCGTTCCACCGAAGTCTACACCGATGGAAATAAAGCGCAGATTCGCCTTCTGTGCGTCGCTGAGTCCATCCACAAGCCAATGCTCCGGACTTTGCGCGAATTGCCGGTAAATCAGCCCCTCCGCGATCACCCAGAGCCCACGTATAAAGCGATCGTAAAACACCCCGTCGTACATTGCACGGTAGCGTTCTTTGATGCGATCTGTCAGACTCGGATTATCCTCCATCGTGAAGTGAAGATATAAAATCCGTTTCTCTTTATGTTTGAGAATCCACTCTGTATAAAACCAGTGATCCGGCCCTTCTGGATTACAGTTAAACCAGAACTTTGATCCGTCCACACTGCAGCGGCCCGTTGCCTGGTTGACAAAACTCTGCGGCATAAGCGCAACTTCATCAAAGAATACGCCCGCAAGCGTCACGCCCTGAATCAAGTCCTGGCTACGCTCGTCCTTACCACCAAATACATAAAAGTAATTTTCCGCATCTTTGCGGCGAACCACGAGGAGATTATCCCCGCGCCGGTCTTCCACTCGAAAGCCGCGGGCGCGAAGCATGAGCTTAAGCGCAACAAGCACATTGCGTCGGAAGCTGCCGATTGTTTTCCCGCACATGCCGAAATTCTGCATGTTAAATGTGCTCATTGCCCAAAGGACGAATGAAAGAGACATGGACAATGTCTTGCCGGAGCGGATCGCGCCGTCCGCAATGATCCCGTCATGATCGTGTGCCGGGCTTTCTGCGCACCACCATGTCAATATCTTTAACTGCCGGGGGCTGAATCGTTCAAACCGGAAGATCGCCCTCTGTTTCATCGCGCCACACCTCATTTACGGAGTTTTGAAGCGCCTCAATGAAGCCGTCATCCTCCACTTCATCCCCTTCGCCCTGCTTCTTTCGTTCCATTTCAAGTCGTGCAAGGTCGAACGCCTTCCTGTGCTGGTCCATCGGATTCATCTCAAAATACCGCTCCAAAAATGCGAGTGACTTTTGCCGGTCAGCAAGCTTTATGCTGGCGCCATTGCGCCCGAGTTTCACCTCGCTCACCAGCTGCCCGTCCACCTCGGAAGACTCACGGAACCTTAGGTCATTGACTTCCTGCAAAAGCGGCGTTTTCTCACCGGTCTCCGGGTCTGTCACCTGCACCGGGCCGTACATAGCCATCACCGGCACCGTCGCCCGGCCCCACTCGACGAAATCACTCAGATCCGCGAATGCGATGCGCCAATGCAGCGCAAGCACATCCTCCTTGTCGCCCAACAGCAGCGCCGCATGTTTAATCTCCTTCAGCCGCTGCACTTCCTCGCGGATCCGCGGTTTACGCAAAAGTTCCCACGCGATCTGTTTCGCGCTGCGCGGCTCATACCCCGCCTGCCGCGCGGCAGACGCACCATTGAAGGCCTGGACGTAATGCAGACAGAAGGCCTTCTCTTTCTCGGTAAGCTCCTCTGCCTCATCCATGGCCTCCATTACCTTTCGGAGCGCCTTTTTCGTAACGTAACGTTCCTTTTCCGCGTTTCGTAACGTTACGTTTCCGGAGGGTTCCCATTTGTCATCGCACTTCCACTTGCGAAGCAGGCTTTCCGAGATCCCCAGCTCTTCCGCGATCGATTTGAGCGGGCGGCTCTTGTCCGCCTCCCACAGTTTTCGCGCACAGTCCCGCAGCGGGTTCCTTTTCCTGGGCATCCTTGGGTCTCACCTCCCTGTACGGGCAAATGACCCGTATGCACATTTGGCCGCGCCGATATTTTCATTGCCGGCGCGGGCATGATACTTTCACAGCACATTCCCCCCATTTTCTCCTCACATCGCAAAGCGTTCTAGAAGATGCCGAAATTCTGAGTTTTCTGCCATTTTCTTTCGGCGCCACTACGATATCGTAGTATAATATAACCATAGAAAGGAGATGGAACGACGATGAATGAAAATCCTTTTGATGGCTTGATGTCCCTTGCCGAAGCCGCGCAACGCTGGGGCCGCGCCGACGCTACATTACGCCAGGCGATCCTGCGCGGGAAATTCGTTGAAGGCGTTGACGCCAAGCACATCGGTAAGCAATGGATCATCACAGAATCTGCCATGCGCCGGGAATACGGGGAGCCTATCGCTCCCCGCAGTCCGGCGGAATGACATCGTCCGGCACGGGAGCAGGCGTGCCGGATCGCAAATGCAAGGGAGCGCCCCGTGGAATGGAGGCGCTCCTCATGCTTTTTCATGCTACCATTTTAGCATGTAGTAAGGGCTCATTGGGGCTCATAATTAAGTTTTTGATGTGCAACGGCTTTAATCCTTTTTGTATGGCTATAGCTATACGGCAGCCTCTCCGCCACCTCTTTCCATGTCATTATGCCATCTACATAGTAAAGCCGCATCACCCGCCGTTGCTGCTCCGGCAAAGCGTCAATCCAGCGTTCCGCGTCCTCGCATGCCTTTGTAAGTTCCAGCGCCTTCGCGGCGGCACAGCAAGCGTTGTCCGCAAGTTCCGCAACGATGCCGGCCATACGGTCATGGTCGTGCGATCCGGATGGCATGCCGGTGAGGATCGAGGTCAACCGCTCTGCCCGTGCGCGCAGCTCCATCGCCTTTTCATCCAACTGCCGGATCTCGTCGCGCAGGAAGCGCAGGCGGTTTAGATCTTCAAGGGTCAAGTTTCGTCACCTTCTTTCCTCTTCCACAAACTCCGGACAGTCAATTACCGTATATCCGGTTTCCCCGTATCGTTCTTCCGGCTCAGCCGTCCAACCCGGCACGGGTGTGTAATTGCGGAACCATCTACATCCGTTTCCGTAAGCTTTACCGCACCTCCAGCACAAGGTAGGCGCCCGGACGGCAGCCGGTCTTGCAGCGGGCATGGTCTTGCGTATCCGCGTGGGGAGACGCTTAACTTCACGCCACTCCAAATCGTACCAAATCGTCCACCTGCGCCCGCAGGCCCGGCACTCGGTATAGGTGCGCATGCCCGTGGACGTCTGCCCGGATGTGCTGCTGGCAGACGTCCGGAGCGTGAGCCTTTCGCCGCATTCGCAGCGCGGATTGTTCGGATTGCACTTTTTCATAGCACATCTCCGGGAATTTTCCATTCCTCCGGCAGCTCGTCCGGCTCTATCTCTACAAAACCGAGTGGTGCATATCCTGCCGCGTTGTATTTTGCGACCGCATCAGCAAGCGCCATATTGTCATGCGCTACACACGCCTGCATCACAGCCGCAGCAGCTTCTACCCGCTGCACATCCAACGCCGTATCGATCACGGTGACAGCGTCCCGAAACACGGCGTCCGTGATCGTCTGCAGCCGTGCACATACGGCCTCATACGTTTCCCGATACCGCTCCCGCGTGCGGGCCGGCAGAGTTTCCGCTTTCGCTTTGCGTGCAGCCCAAAAGCGGATATCATCAGCAACCGTTCTCATGGCTTCTCCCCTAACTCACGCACGGCGATATAGATTCCCGGCGTAACCGCCCAAAATTTTTCCACAATTTCTGAGGCTACCTGCGCATCATCCTGCCAAAAACCCACATGCGTCATTTCGTCCTTCAGGAGCTTTTGTAGGTTATCGGTATCGGGCCGCGTAGCGCGGTACTCTCCGTTGCGATGCCTGCCGCAAACAGGGAAGCACCATTTCACCAACAGCTGCACAGGGCCGCGCATGGGTTCCTGCGGCGCATGTCTTCCAAGATGCCCCCGAAGTTTCATGCGCGCCGATTTCAATTCCGTCGGCTCGTAGAATACCGGCTTGCCGCCAACTACCCTCACGCTCTTTTCCTGATGCGTTGCCGTGGGTGGTTCCATCGGCATAAAGAACTCGATCATATCACTTTACCTCGCTAAAGTGCATTTTTGTTTTGCAAAAAACATTTTTGTCACGGCATGTGTGTCACGTAGGGGGGAACGCGCCGTTTCACGCGTTCCCCTTCACGTACACACGTGACGACGCGTATGCGGCGGAGTAGTTTTAACTACGTAGTAGTTAAGGGTTCGCCGCCGCGCGGCGGCGACCTTAAATTCCAGTTCCCCGCCGCAGTGTGGCGGACTGAAAAAACAGTTCCCCGCCGCACGGCGGCGGACTGAAATTTCAGTTGTCCGCCGCACTCTGTTCGTCCGTTTTAGACGCACGAACTACCTTCCCCGTGTTCTTATCGACGCAAAATCCGTATTTTTTTATCCAATCCCGCACGGTGCGCGGCGCAACATTTTTACCGGTGCTGGAATACCATTCCACGAGGTCGTTCACCGTCGGCGGCTCGCCCATGTTGCAGCGTTCCACCGCATCGCAGAATTCCTGCTCCTTGCTCCGGCGCTCCTGCAAGGCTCCGCTCTGCCGCTTACGCACGCCTTTCTTCCACGGCGGCTCATCCGCATTTGCCGTAAGGTCTGTCAGCATGCCACCCGCATCGACCGTATGCACCGGATAATCGAACCACAGGTTGACCGGCGGAAACTTGGGGAACTCGCGCAGCGTACCCTCCACGCGCCATGCTGTACGCGCCTCAGCAGCCCGTTTTGCGGCCTCTACGGCGCGGTTGAGACGTAGGCAGTCTTCCTCTGGCAAAAGCTCCCTGCAGGCGCGTAAGGCCGCTTTTTCGCTGCACAGATCGTCTTGTGAAACCTCGTTCAACAGGTTTGCTTCCCGCAGCGCAGCCTCACATACAGCGCATGCAGCGTTGTTTGCAGCCTGAGCGCGTACATCGTCATCAAGGTCAAGCTCAATCAGATCAAGGAGCGCGTCCGGGTCGCGGGCAAATACGCCGCTGCCGGAAGCGCGGTCCATGCTTTGCTTCTGCCCCTGCCGCCCTTTGCTGTGGTGATGGCAATAGATCACGGCACAGCCAAGCTCTGTGCAGACGCGGTCGAACTGATTGCAGAAATGCGCCATTTGGTCCGCGCTGTTCTCATCGCCCGTGATAACTTTATAGATCGGGTCGATGATGATGGCAATGTATTGCTTCTTCGCCGCGCGGCGGATCAACTTCGGCGCGAGCTTGTCCATCGGGATCGACTTACCGCGCAGGTTCCAGATATCGATATTATCAAGATGCCTGGGCTGCCAGCGAAGCGCCGTGTACACGTCCCGAAAGCGATGCAGGCAACTTGCCCGGTCAAGCTCAAGGTTCACGTATAACACTTTGCCGCGGGCACACACCCAGCCAAGCCAGCGCCGTCCCTCCGCAATCGCGCAGCTGAGCTCGATGAGCGCATAGCTCTTTCCCGCTTTGCTCGGCCCGGCAAGAAGCATCTTGTGCCCCTGCCGGAGAACACCGTCGATCAGCGGTGGAGACAGTTCCGGAAGATTGTCCCATGCGTCTGCCATGCTCTCCGGCTCCGGCAGATCGTCGTTTACGCTCTCGATCCACTCCTTCCATTCCGCATAGCTTGCCTTGCCGATGTTGGTGTCCACAAGAAACTGCTTGCGGCCGTCGCGCAGGATTCCCGGCATGCGAGAAAGGCGGGATGGGTTTCGGTTTTGACTGTCGATCTTGAGCCCGTTCTTCTGACATACGCTATAGAGATAATCCACGCGCTTACGGTATTCGTCATAGCTGCCCGCATCAATTTTGACGATGGCATGCAGGCTCTTTCCGCCGCTGTGCACAAGGCAGGCAACGGGAAGCTCCAGTTCGCGGATAATGGCGTTCTGCGCCTCAATCTCCATCGCGTCCGATTCCACAAGCGCATAGCGGTACTCCGTTACGTTTTCGTTCTTTACACCGTGCCCATCGAGCGGGTTGAAGCGGATCCATGCGCCGGCCCCCGAATTGTAATCCCCGATCACAGAGCAAAGATCACCGCCGCACTTACTCAAAAGCTCGATCAGCTTTCCCGCCGTACGGTCGTAGCAGCCCTTTTCCGGCAGAAAACGGCCGTCCTTTTCATAGCTGCGTGTAACATAGCCAACGTTTTCGGAGGCCTCAAACAGCGTCTCCAGATAGGTGGTCAGCTGCCGCACCGGATCCCAGTCCTTCGGTTCGTCAACCTCCTTGCCCTCCACCCAATTGCGGTTGACGATCATAAGCTCGTCCTTCGCTCCGATGGCGGCCTCCCAGTCGAGTTCCGCATCCACTTCGGCGCGTTGCGGCTGCCAGCCCTGGTTCTTTGCAAGCTGGATGATCGTTCCCGCCGTTACCGGGGCGCCGTGTCCATGGAAGCCGTCCCACTTGCGGAAGCATTCTCCCGCACGGTAACGGGCATGATCCCGTTGACTCCACGCATCCCAATCCGCCGCAGTGAAACCTTCTTCCTTGAGCGCCATACCGACGGAAAGCCATTCCTGGTAATCCAGCCCGGCCGGGTCGATCTGCTGCAGCGCTTCGCGGATGTCGTAACACTCTACCATGAAGATACCTCGTCGAATAAATCAATGCGTTGTTGCTGCGCTACCTCAGGCGTGTATTCGCCTGGATGGATGCCATTCGGAATGCGCCACCCGTTTGCGGCAATTCGGTCGATCAACCTCTTGGCTGCATCAAACTGCCACGTTCCGACATGCTGGAAGCCGCGTCCTTCGAGGAAACGGATTTGCTTTGGCGTGGTAAGCCCCTCCATGCGGCGCTTATCGAGCCTGTCGAGCAGCTTTGCGGCTTTGCCTGCGCACTCCACATCGTCGGGGAAAATGCCCATACGTTCGAGCGTTTGCATTTGCTTTTGTGACGGCGGGCCCATCTCCCAGCCAAACGCGGGCACATACCCTGTTAAGTCCTCGGCCTGAATGCTCATTTCAAAGTGGAGCGGATCAACGAGCCTGCGTTTGCGTGTGCGCATCTCCTGAAGCTGCTTTGCAAGCGCCTCCTCGCGTTCCGCGATCACATCCTCGGAAGCCTTCTGTTCCGCTTCTTCAATGTCCACCGGACAACCTGCCGCTTCGATGTTCGCCGTCATGCGCCGCGCCACATCCTCATTTTCGCAGATCAGATGCGCCGGGTGGCAAAGCTCATGCCGCTCCGTGTGCCAAAGGAAGTCCAACAGCAGAAGCTCAGCCTTACCGGCCGCGAGGCGCGTGCCTCGACCCACCATCTGAGCATACAGGCTGCGGATCTTCGTAGGCCGGAGCACTACGATGCAATCCACCGTGGGGCAATCCCATCCCTCCGTGAGTAACATAGAGTTGCACAAAACGTTATAATCGCCGCGGTCAAACGCTGCGAGAATGCGGGCGCGGTCTTCACTCCCGCCGTTCACTTCGGCAGCGCGGAATCCGTGTTCATTGAGAATCGTACAGAATTTCTGACTTGTCTTAATCAGCGGCAGGAATACCACCGTCTTGCGGTCACGGCAATTCTTCGCCATTTCTGCCGCAATCTGGTGCAAATACGGGTCAAGCGCCGTTCCGATGTCGTTTGCCTTAAAATCGCCCGCCTGCACGCTCACGCCCGTGAGATCCATCTGCAATGGAATCGTAAGTGCCTTGATCGGCACGAGGTACCCATCCTTAATCGCTCTGGGCAGCGTGTATTCGTATGCCAGGGAATCGAAATACGCCCCCAGGTTGCGCATGTCGCCGCGATCCGGCGTGGCAGTTACGCCAAGCACTTTCGCGCAATCGAAGTGCGTGAGCACTTTTTGATAGCTATCCGAAATGCAGTGGTGCGCTTCGTCTACAACGATCGTATTGAAGAAATCCGGATCGAATTGTCCGAGCCGTTTTTCCCGCATAAGCGTCTGTACCGAGCCTACCACCACGCGGAACCAACTCCCGATGCAGCTTTCCTCCGCTTTTTCCACCGCACACCCGAGACCTGTGGTTTTGGCGAGCTTGTCTGCGGCCTGGTCCAGCAGTTCCCCACGGTGGGCGAGCACAAGCACGCGCTCTCCGTCCCGCACGCAATCCTCAATAAGCTTGCTGAACACGATGGTCTTGCCACAACCCGTGGGCAATACGAGCAGTGTGCGGCGGCGGCCCTGGGCCCATTCCGCCTGAACCGCCGTTTTCGCTTCCTGCTGATAAGGTCTTAGCTCCATCGCCATTGTCCTTGCTCCTTAAAACTTTCCGGGTTCATATGTCCGCGGTGCAGCGTCTTCCGCGGGCTCATAAAATCGTTTGATCTCGTTGGAAACCTTGGTCGCTCCATCCTTCCCTGTCCAGTTGCGCACGCCAACATTGCATCGCCCGCGAGAGCCCACCACCCGCGTCCAGTCCATTGTGATGCGCTCACCCTTTTTGCGCTGCCCGATCGCCGTGAAGAAGGCGCAGAGCATGCCCTCGGTCTTTGTGTGCAGAAACAGATTATGCGTTAGTGTCGTTTCATCCTCCGGGGATGAAACGCGCAGGCTCAAAATGGCTTTGTTGCACGGCGGAAGCTTGTCGCTGCCGTTGTGCCGGCCGCGCTCAAAGCTGAGCACCTCAAAGTCATAATCCCCTTCAGCAACTACATGGAAGTCGCTGTCCTTCTCAATCTCATCGTTCCAGCCAAATTCACGACCTTCGTCAAAACTGCTCATGTTTGTTCTCCTCTCTGTTCGTTAAAATGGTATTTCATCCTTGCGGATCTGCTTGATCAATTCATGCACCTGCGGCCATGCGGCCACGAGCACACCATTTACAAAGCCTGGATCATAATTTTCAATCGGCGTATTCGCCGGATAATACCCCTTGCGGCTCACGGCCATCTGGATTTCCGGCTCCAGTACGTTGTAGGTGCGCATGAGGTCTGAAAGGGCTTGCGGGATCGTCGATGCCTTTACTTCCGGCACCGCTTCCTGCGGCGTTGCCGTTTGTGTTGGCGTTGTGGTTTCTGGAATGGGAGCCGGCGGTGCCATAGGTGCAGGGGCAATCTTGGGTTGCGGCGGCATACTGTCTTCAATGCAATGCGCGATCTCCGCATATTCAAACTTCAGCTCAGGTTTCAAGCCATGCCGGTTCTTCGCATCCCAACAGGGATGATGCGTTGTATACAGCACTCGCACACCACCCTGTGCTTTGTTCTTCCCCTTGGCCGCACCCTGATCGTCCACATTGACCACAAACGTTTTGTAATTTGCAAAGAGCACCATGTCCGCCCATTCTTTGAGCAACGGCGCTGTCTGCTTCTGCAGCTTCAGCTCCCAGCGGTCATATGCGCCCATCTCATCCGGCTGTTCAAATTTGCGCATCTTGGCATGTGCAGTAACGGTCACATGAATGCCCATGCCGATCACATCCTCGAGGAGGTTCAGCATCCGGCCGAAGTCCTCGGCAAGGTAAACATATCCCTTGCCGTAGCCGAAATCCTCAATACCCTTTTTCTGCGCTTTGGCACAGAGCTCCGCCATGCAGAGCTGTTCCGCCCAGTCCGCCGTATCGATCACAAGCGTTTTGCACAGGCCAGGGTTTGCCTTGACATATCGGATCTGTTCCATAAGCATAGTGAAGCTTGAAGGCTTGGGAAGACGCGCAACGTCCATGTGCCGGGTGCTGCCCTCCGTGTCGATGAAGAGCGGCTCCGGAAACTGCGCCGCAAATGTGGATTTCCCGATGCCCTCGGGACCATAAACCACGACCTTTTGTGCGCTTTTGATCTTTCCGCGCGTGATCTGCATTAAAACTCACCTGCCTTCCATGCCGGTGCAGCCGGTGCCTCCGGCTCCGTCACCGCTTCACCTGCGATGTATCCATCCTCAATGATGATGCTGCACTCGCCGCCAGTGCTTACCCTCGTAGCGATCGCCTGCAGTCCCTCCTGTTCCAGCCATGCGCCAAATTCATGGAGCGTATCAAGATCCATCTGTTCCAGTTTGTCGAGCAATACAAAGCCGCACTTTGGATTCAAGCGCCGCACGATAGCCGTGGCCACCCGCAGTTGATCCGCACCGGACATGCAATCCCATGCCTTCCCCTGATACAGCAACTCGCCATTTTCTACAGAAAGCCCGGGCAATGGCAAGTCTGCATTCTGCAGCAGATCGGTTCGCGCTTTGCGAACACTCTCCAACTGCGCCGTGAGCTCTCCGTATTTGTTCTTATATACAAGCGCATCCGACTCCGCCCGGTCCTTATCCAGATTGGCGCGCACCATTCGGTTCAGCTGTTCGATCTCCGCAATGCTCTGCTCCAGTTCAGCGGTGGATTCGTCCGCAAGTTCGGCCGCAGTACGCCGTGCAATATCGAGATCTGCAAGCACTGCCTCCTGCCGTGCGAGCAGCTCGTCAAGCTTGCGCCGGATTTCCGCCGCCTCGCGTTCAAGCTGCTGCAGATGCATACGCTTGCGCTGATTCTCGCCATTGCGGGCGAGGATATCCTGCTGTCGCCGGATCAGTTCCACAGCGCTCACGGGCTCCTGCGGTGCATTCGGATAATAGGTCATCTCCTGTGCAAACTTTTGCTTTTGGTCTGCAATCTGCCCGATTGCGTGCCGGTTCGCGTACAGCTCGCGCTCCTGCTGTTCCAACTCATACAGCCGGTCGCCAACGCCAATGATCTGAAGCAGCGTATCCGCCTTTTCCCGATTGTTGGCCTGCAGGAAGCGCGGCAGGTTCAGCGCCAGTTCTTCCACGAATTCATTAAGCAGCTGTTGCCCGCCCTTGCGACCCTCCGGGTCGATCACCTTGAGGTCGCTGTTCTTGCCTTTGCGCTCCACCACGAGCCCGTTTGACAGAACAATATGGATATATGGCGGGAGGACTGAGCCCTCCCGCTGCGCCTGTGACGGCCTGTAACGTTCGCCGCCAAGCGCCCAGGTGATCGCATCCAGCACAGAGGTTTTCCCCTGTCCGTTTTTGCCGCCGATTACCGTCAGGCCGTTTTTCTCCGGCTCGAAGCACGTAGCTTTCACGCGCTTCACGTTTTCGATTTCAAGTTTGTTGATTTTGATCACGGTCTTCTCCTTTCGATTTGCTCAATTAAAACGGGAACTCTTCCACTGCCGCCAGGCTCCCGGCACATCCAGCCTCATACCAGCGCTCAGCCACATCCCGGCCGTATCCGGCTTCACGGACGTTCTGCTTGTTGTCATCCGGCGTTACGATGCGAAGGTTCACCCGCGTATTGTTTAACCCGTCGTGATCGAGATGATCCACCTCCATGTCCGCCGGGCAGTCCGTCAGAAACCGGTGCAGCCGGATTGTCATACGCGCGCCTGCTTCACGGATTGTGCACGCCGCGTACAATGTCCACCGCCTCCGCTGCGCGTACCACTTCCCCGCCACCGACAGCACCCGCGGCAGATCTTCCGCGTCGATCAGCGTTGCATGCTCCACGCCGCCTTCCATGAGGTAGATTACCGCGCGACCGCAGGGCAGGATTTCATATCGGTTCCTCGCAGGAGTCATGGCAATCGCACCTCTCTCCGGGATCCAGGTTCGCCCCGCAGTCGGGGCATGTCCAGTACGGTTTACCCATTTGCCACACCCCACCTTGCCTGCGGCCATGCCGCACAGTCGTCGCGCAGATCCATTGCTTCGACAAGCCCAAGCCCACAGACAGACGTGATGATAATCGTGCCGCAAAATGTGCGTCCGTCCAACGTGCGGTTTGGCGTTGCATGTGGATCTGCTGAGGACAGCACTGCATATGATTTATACCACCCCAGTTCCGGTTCACCGTCCATAGCTGCCCGAAGTGCCTCCACGCTGTCGAAGTTCCAGATCAGGGGCCGGGATTGCCCTGGTTTAATTACAATCGCACGCATTGACTTCATCCTCCCGGCCTGATAAAATGGGTTCACAGGTATTGTTTGTGTGCTCGTCTGAGGTTGCCGCCTCGGCGGGCACTTCCTTTTCCACGGGCTGCATGCAGTAGTCGATTGCCGCGTTCCAGCCAGCCAAAAATCCATCCTTCAGAATTGCAAGTATAATGTCCACTGTAATTTCCACATTTTTGTCGCTCGCTGAAGCCCGCAACAGTTGGCACACTATTGCCAACTCGTCTAACGTTTCTTCCGCGTGCTTACGTAATGCCCGTGCTTTCGCAATCTCCATGTCCATTACCGATTTCCCTCCTTTAAATCTTCAATGTATAACCCCCGCTTCTGCGGTTGCTGCCGCTTTTGCGTCCTGCGCTGTACGCCCTGCGCGGCCGCTATGGCGATCAGGATCCCGAGAATTACCCCCGGTAGGGTGAAGCTGAAAAATAATCCGAAGTAGTTCATATGTCCTCCTTTCTTTTTTGCAAAGGGCTTGTCCATTGACGCCCTCCTTATCCATCCTTTGCTTTGTTCTCTTCCTGCTCGTATTCAAGTGCATACACAGCCCGCATGAAGTCCGCAACAGCACTTTCCAGACGTTTGTGCCACTCTTCCTGTTCGGCGGGTGTCCGCTTCGGCTCGATCACCGTCACAGTGTCGATTCCATAGTGATACACGGTCTCGATCATTTCACGTTCCATAGCCACCACCTGTTTGCTTATGCTTATGCCTATGCACTTTCCGCTTTGTCCGATGTGTTTTTTCTGCTATTCCCTTAGCTCGCTTGGTCGTTCACCCAGCCCCACAGGATTTGCAAAATAAGCGCATTCGCGGATACGCCCTGTTTCTTTGCCATAGCCTTTATTTCAGTAAAAAGGTGCTCTGGCACTCTGAGTGTAAATCGCTCTCTTGCATCTTTTGTCATATATTTGACGTCACCTCCTATCCCTATATTATCACACCGCACTTTTGACGTCAATAGTCACATTTGACCTTTTGAGCAACATGTACTAAAATGTCATTACGACGTCAATACGGAGGTTTTCAATGTCTAAGCATGATCCTTATACCAAAGACACCGAAAAACGTTTTACGCTACGCATGGATCGGGAACTTTTTGACCGTTTGGAACGCTGTGCCAAAATCAACCGGCGCTCTATTGCAAAAGAGATCGAAACCGCAGTCGCCATGTATGTTGACTATGCAGAAGAGCAACATAAAAATGGCGAACACTATTGATCCAAAAACTTCTGCAATATAAAGACCACTAGATCCTTCATTGCGTATCCTCGTTCTTTCGCCTCTCGTTTCAGCGCTTCTTTTAGCTCTATCGGTAGGCGTATTGTTGTTTGCACGCTCGTACTTTCCTCCTTAGCCCGCTTGGTCGGCTGCGTCTTCCCGCAACAGCTCGTCTACCGTTACGCCGAAGTAATCAGCAACGCGTTTGAGCTTATCCGCAGAGGGCGATGAACATGACCATCCGCGCACCGTACCGTTTCCAAATTTAAGGTCACGTTCCAGCCGGAAAATAGAAATGCCTCTAGCATCACATAATTTGCGTATTTTGTTTAATAGCAATATAGCACCCCCTACATCTTGTTATTGACAGAGATGCGATTTTACTCTAAAATACAAGTGTCAGTCGTACGAGTTGTCGCATCTCTGCCGTTCTTGGATAGAGTTATCTCTAACCATGCTCTAAGTATATGCGATTCGGCTCTAATTGTCAATGCTATATTTTAGATATAGCTCTATGTTTTTTTTGAATTGGAGGGAGCATATATGGGAAGTGTAAAAAATAGAGTTATATCTCTTTGTGAAAGTAGGGGGGTCAAAGTTGGAACGTTGGAACGCCAGGCAAATCTAAGCAATGGAACTTTAAACAAATGGACGGATGAAACTATTCCGAATGGCTATACCCTGCAAGCAATCGCTGACTACTTCGATGTATCTGTCGACTTCCTTCTCGGCCGTGAACCTTCTGACGAAACGCAGGAGATGTTGGAATATCTCCATAAGAACCCCGAGATGAGAGTTCTTCTTTCTTCTTCGGCAAAATTGGAAAAGGAGGATCTGGAGGCTGTGGTCGCAATCGTTCGGCGCATGAATAAGGAGCGTGATCTGGAGTGAGCGAATATGTCCCATTGTTGGATGTATGGATAACGCAAGAAAAAATGCCCATGCGGGTTCGTGCATTCTGCAAGCGGCTCGCCGAGGTGAACTGCATTGTTCTTAATCAAGATTTATCCGATGAAAAGAAATACGAAGCCGTAGAGCATGAACTTCAACATTTAGCAAATAACGATTTGGATAGCTCCGTAGGTGTAGATCAAATAGAGGAACATCTAAAATAACTGTTTTTAAAGTTGAACATTTAATAATCCATAGAATTATTATCAGGGAGGTACATTTATTATGGTTTGCCCTAAGTGTGGTAGTGGTAATGTAATTGTTCAAGCAGTTACCAACGTAAAAACGAAGCACAGAGGTTGTTTGGGTTGGTGTCTTTGGATCTTGCTTGCGATTTGCACCTTTGGGTTAATACTGATAATCCCGTTGATTACAAACAGCAAAACGAAATCAAAAACCCATTCCGAAGCAGTGTGCCAAAACTGCGGAAATCGGTGGCAAGTATAATTTTAAACTCGTATAAATGGAGGCATCCATGAAGGTCTGCAAATACTGTGGTACGCAAAACGACAATAATGCAGCGTTCTGCACCCAATGTGGAGCAAATTCTTTTTCTTACAAGTGTGCAAATTGCGGAACTGTATTTGATACACCGCATTGCCCTATGTGCGGTGTATCCGCTGATGCCATGCCTAGGTATTGTCCAAATTGCGGCCGCAAAACATTTTCCAACTGTTGCCCTGATTGTGGCACGAATTTAGTTGGGCTTCCGACACAAAGCAACATTCCTGCTGCCCCGTCTGCAGCTTCTATACCGACGCAATCCTCCACCCCGATGCCCCAACAGGCCAAGGCCATGCGGAAGCCTAATAAGCAAGCAGTGCGCCTGCTTTTGATCGTTTTTGCCCCTTATATCGGCGTATGGCCGATCTTAACGGATGCGCGCTCTACCATAGGCGCAAAGATCATGGCCATCGTGTATTCTGTGATTATTATGGCCTGTGCTGCTTTCACTCCGCGTGAAGGGTACAGCTTAGAAAGCATGTATCCTTTGATTGTTGTATGTGTCGCATTCTATCTTGCCCTTATTGTCTATGGCATCTTCAAGCTCATTAAGCGTAGGCAGAAAAGAACATAAAGTTCCCACATTGGGAAATTAATACATATGGATGGAGGTAAACAATGAAGAAGCTGATTCCCGTTGTTCTTGTTTTTCTGCTGCTACTCAGCGGCTGCTCCTCTCTCTTTTGGGCTGCAGTCGTAGGAAGTGCAATTTCAGACACACCAGATCCCTCTGATGATACCTCTGTGCCGGCAAATACCCCAAAACAAACTGACGCTCCAAAGCCTACTGCCAAACCAACGCTGGATCCCCCTAAGGCTCTTACCTATGGTGATACGTTCGAATTTGACGGCTTTGAAATCACTTTTTTGCCGGAATACGATTTCACAACGATAGACAACAAATTCAGCGATCTCGACGGGCACGATGTTATCATTTACTCGCTTAGCCTGACAAATAAGAGCGGCTCCACAAAATCGCTGAACATGTTCTACTATAAAGCATTTCTTCCTGACGGGATACAAGCAGGTGAATGCTCTGCATTCTTTATGGAGGACGATTTGGCCTGGGCAGGTGAAATGCGCGATGGCGCCACCCTGAATTCCAAAATGCATGTGCCATATAGTGAAGATGGAACCTACTATGTGGAATTCGATAACTTTGCGACCGAGATCGAAGTGGAGCTGCCGGTTACAAAACCGGAGGAATGATTTACGGATAAAAACATGAAGGATACTCATGACAGAACTTCAAAACTATTTAATATACCTGCGCAAATCGCGCGCTGACAGCGAAAGTGAAAGCGTTGAAGAGACGCTCGCCCGGCACGAGGGCGAGCTTCAGGAATATGCCTTGCGTACGCTGGGCGGCATCGTGTCGGAGCGCAATATCTACCGTGAGGTCGTGTCCGGAGAAAGCATAGAGGACCGTACCGAAATCAAGAAAGTGTTTCAACGCTTGCAGGCCGGAGGCGTTGCCGGGGTGCTTGTCGTCGATCCTCAACGGTTAAGCCGTGGCGATCTTGAAGATTGCGGCATTCTGATTAATCGCATCCGATACTCCGGGGCTGTCGTGCATACGCTGATCCGCAGGTTCAATCTCAGCGATAAATACGATCGCAAATCATTTGAGGCCGAACTGATGCGCGGCGCTGATTACCTGGAATATGTGAAGGAAGTGCTTGCCCGCGGCCGGCTTACCTCCGTCAAGCGCGGCGCATATATCGGCAGTGTGGCCCCATATGGCTACGACAAAACATTCGTCGATAAAGTCAGCACTCTTACTCCTAACCCGTATGAAGCGCCTATTGTGCGCACAATATTTGATATGTATGTCCGCGAAGGACTCGGTTGCGGCGTTATTGCGAAACGGCTCGATTCGCTTGGCTATAAGCCGCGCAAAAGCAAACATTGGAGCTACATTACCGTGCGGGACATCGTGGACAACCCCGTCTATGTCGGCAAAGTCCGCTGGGGCGCTCGTGCAACCACTGTATCTTACAACGATGATGGAGCATTGGTAGAACACCGCCCGGTGAATCCGAACGCACAGATATTCGACGGCATACATGAGCCGCTTATCGATGCAGCGACATGGGATGCAGCAAATATCCGCAAGGGTGTAAGTGCCCGTATCAATTCAGGCAAAGAAGCAAGAAATGCTTTTGCCGGGCTCCTGTATTGCAGTTGTGGTCGGCTTATGCTATACCGGAGCTATAAAAGCTCAACGGCACCACGTTTGATGTGTCCGGATCAGTCCTACTGCGGCATGAAGTCCACAACGTATCAGCGAATCGTGGTAATGGTGTCAAATATTCTACGTGATCATATTAAAGATTTTGAGATTGCGCTTCTAAACGGCGAAAATGTGCTCAAAGATGACGCTACCATTATTAGTATTGAAAAAGAGCTTTCTACACTAACCTCGAAAGAAAAGCGGTTATATGATTTCCTTGAAGATGGGGTTTATACGGAAGACCAGTTTTTGGAGCGCCGCCGAGTCATGCTCGAGCGGAAAGCCGCTCTTACCTCATCCTTGGAGCGCGAGCGCGCAAATGCCGCCCGCTGCGTATCGTATTCCGATCGAATCAGTTCCTTTAAATCGGCTCTTGAGGCTCTGAATGACGATTCTGTGCCCGTGCAGCAAAAGAACATGCTTTTGAAACGTATCATAAAGCGGATCGATTACTCCCGCCGCACCAACAACCGAACGCGATGGGAAGATACGCCGGTTTCACTTAAAGTCACTTTGGTTTGATTTTCGAAATGTATGTTAGCATTTATGAACGTATTCTTCCGTACCGATATCGTTGCACGTAGCGCGTACACGATTATCCGGCATCGAGAAGCGCTGTGTCAAGTAACGCATGGAGGCGGCAAGCTCAGAATCCGGGCCGCCATACTGTGCCATAAGTGCTTTTGCCATGCGGGGATCGGGGGCTGTGATGTTAACGGGGTATTCAAGTTTTTTCTGATAGATCCACATAGGTGTTCCTCCTTATTCCCAAGGCCATTTCGAGCAAACGTAGCAGCCGGTTTCCGTGGGCGAATGCCCGAAATTCTGCAGCGGGCCGTATTGCTCCTCATATTGGGTGATGAGTTGCTGCAGCATTTTGCTATAGCACAGATAATCGGCGCGCGCCGCTTCGTCCTTCGGGTGTGTGTCAAGATACAGATTCAGCTCAACGCATACGAACTGGTATTCGCTGATTTGGTTCAACAAAGCACATTGCGTTGTTTCCATGTTCATTCCCTCCTCCGTCCTTAAAGCACCAGCTCGGGGAACATCGTTCCCTGTTCCAGCGCTTCACCCGGGCAGAATCCTTCCCCATACTGTTGGATGGGGAAGTTGATCTGCGCAAGCTGCTGGCCGCCGAGCAGGATATTCGGCCCGCATACTTCGCTGGTGCATACGGTTCCTGCGGCAACCGTATCATATGTCGTTCTTTTGCCCGCCACCATGCTCGCGCATGTTGTGCAAGAGGCGTTGAGATTTCTATACACTGCGATTCCTCCTAAACATGTAAGGTGTGCATGGCGCGTTCCATGCCATACTCATTCTTATGCTGTTTCCCAATGTGCTGTTACAGATATGTATAGGAAGAAACCGCAGCCTGCTTTATGCTGCGGTAAATCGGCCGGCATCCGCCGGAATACGCAAATAGATGATGCTGTGTGCAATTTTCCTGCTTTAAGTTTTCAGTCTTGCTTTGATAAAATACTCTGCCGGCATGCCCCGGTCCCAGCGCAGGCGCCTTGCAGGTGTCACCATCATACTCCTTCGTTTTCGGGCAAACCCAAAATAAAATCAGCGCTTACACGGTAAAACTTGCAGAGTGTGACGATATGGCGCACGGGCATTTCGTTAACGCCGTTCTCATAGCGCGAATATACCTGCTGCGTAGTGCCGAGGAGGTTTGCAACATCGCTCTGTGTCAGGTCATGATCTTCCCGCAGACTGCGGAGGATCTCATAGTACGGTTTGATTCGTGCCACCACCAATTGTGTTTTTATGTTATATTGCTATTTTACCCACACCATATTAGATGTATTGACTTTACACCTAAAATAGTGTATCCTTTTAAGCGTCCTTTTCCTCCGTGCAAATGGAGTGGGCTGGCAGGCGCGCCCTATGCAAAGCGGCAGCTCTTCACTGCGCCTATGCAGGAAAAGTGGACTATGATATACTATGTATAAGCGGCTCTACCGCACAAAGGAAGGAGTTATATACCCCATGCTTCATATAAACGGATTAACCAAACGCTACGGCAAACTGCTTGCCAACGATCACTTGAGCTTCGACGTTCTTCCGGGGCGCATCACCATCCTGCTCGGCCCCAACGGTGCGGGCAAATCGACCGCAATCAAGGCAATCGCCGGGCTTTCCCGTTTCGAAGGCGAAATTACCATTGACGGCCACGACAATAAATCGCTTGAAGCAAAGCGCGCTCTCGGCTATATTCCTGAAACCCCTTCGGTTTATGAGTTTTTGACCATCAATGAGCATATGGAATTCATCGCCCGGGCCTATGGCCTTACCGGCGGCTGGCGCCAACGTGCGGATGCGCTGCTTGCCCGGTTTGAGCTTGACGATAAGCGCACCAAACTTGGCAAGGAACTTTCCAAGGGCATGCAGCAGAAGGTCAGTATTTGCTGCGCGCTTTTGACCGAGCCAACGCTTCTTCTTGTAGATGAGCCCATGGTCGGGCTCGATCCGCACGCCATCAAAGAGCTTAAGGCCGTGTTCCGTGAAGAGCGCGACCGTGGCTGCGCCGTGCTGATCTCTACCCATATGCTTGACAGCGTGTCCGAGCTTTGGGACGATCTGCGTATCCTCATGAACGGTAAAATCGCCGCAGCGCGCACGCGCGCAGAGGTGGATGCAAGCGGCGAGTCTCTTGAGGAGCTTTTCTTTGACATCACGGAACGAAAGGAAGCCGGCGCACAATGAAAGCCCTACTCTACCTTCTCAGGAAAACCATCCAAAACGCATTGAAGGAATTGGTTAAAAAGCCCGTGGCGCTGATCCCCTACCTCGTCATTGCCGGGCTGCTGATCTTCTCCGCCACGATGACTTCCGGAGAGCCCGCCGGAGAGGTGCGCAACCTCAACGCATATGCGGCAATCGTAAACGGTGTGTTCCTTTTGATTTTTTGCACCTCGCTTCTGCAGGGGCTGAAGCAGGGGATGGCGCTCTTTTCCATGGCTGATGTAAACCTGCTCTTCACCGCGCCCGTAAATCCGCGCAAGATCCTGATTTACGGTGTTGTGCGGCAGGCCGGAATCCTTGTGCTGGCCTCGGTATGCATGCTCGCTCAGTACCCGAACCTGCGCATGAATTGCGGCCTTGGCGGTGAGGCAGTTGCAGGATTGATGATCGGTTATATCCTCGTCGGCGTATTCTGCCAGCTTTTCAGCGCGAACCTGTATGCACTGTGCGCAGCACGTCCTCAATGGCGTAAACGCATCGACGCCATGCTCAAAGGATTCATGGTTCTTTTGGCGATCGGCGTTGTGATTTTCGCCATGCGCGGGGGAGATTTTGTTTCCGCCCTTGTTCGTTTTTTCGGCAGCGATGCCTGGAATTATGTTCCGGCGCTCGGCTTCGGGCGGGCAATCGCCCTGCACTCAGCGGTTGGGCAATGGGGCGCTGCAATGGTGTATGTGCTGCTTTCCTTGCTTTGCTGCGGCGCGATGGTGCTTTGGCTCGTGCGCAGCGATGCGGATTATTATGAAGATGTGCTTTTTGCGGCAGAACATGCTTATAATGTAAAGGCAGCTGCAAAAGAAGGCAAAGTCGTCAGCACCGGCCCTGTGAGCAAGCGCGTGAAACGGGAGTTGCCGCCCCTGCGCGGGCACGGCGCAAGTGCATTCTTTTACCGCGCCATGCGCGAGCAATCCCGCAAGAGCCTCTGGCTTTTCTCCCTCTCCACCATTGCCGCGCTCGCCGGCCCCCTGTTTGGGATGTTCATGCTCCGCGCGGAAGGCCCCGACCCCAATTGGCTCTGGTTCGTCCTGTTTTTCTCCGCCTATATGCTCGTGTTTCTTTCAATGACCAACAGTGTCCCGCGTGAGTTGACACAGCACTATCTTTTTGTCGCGCCCGCCCGCCCGGTTGCAAAGCTGGCCGCAATTTGTGCGCCGCAGCTCATCAAGCATACGGCAGACACGGTTGTGTTTTTGCTTGCAACAGCGCTGCTTCTCCACCCTTCCGTCTCCGAGCTGTTGGGATCTGGCCTTTTTTACCTTAGCCTTGGCGCAGTTTTTGCCTCCGGGATGTTGTTGATTGAGCGGCTGTTGGGAAAGTTGAAAAACAAAATGCTCATCGTCCTGCTGTATTTCACGATCCTGATCCTTCTCGTTGTTCCCGGCGCCGTCGCGGCAATTGCCATCAGCGGAGCGCTTTCGGTTCTTGCAGGCTGCCTGTTGGGTGCGCTTTGGAATGTTCTCGCCTCGCTGTTGATCCTGTTCTGCTGCCGCGGTTTGTTATCCGCCACCGCCTAAGCCTGTGCCTGCTGTCTCGTTCAGCCCCGTTTGCCGATAAACTGATTGCAATTCTGCTGATGATACTGTATAATAAATTTTGCATTTGCAGAGGTATCGAAGCGGTCATAACGGGGCTGACTCGAAATCAGTTTGTGGGAAACCACACGTGGGTTCGAATCCCACCCTCTGCGCCACGCCGGAGCAAGCGATATGCATCCTTGCTCCGCTTTTTATTTTTAATGGACCACATATTTCCCCCGCCCCTTCATACTTGGTATACCGATTCGGTTACATCGTTTTTCCCAGATGACAAAATCGATGAAATCCGATAAAATATTCAGTAATCATTCGGAAAGGGCGGCGGCAAGCAATGAATCGTGATGCTTTCATGCGTAATGCAATGTTGTTTTTGCTTGCCGCCTTTGTTTTTTCGGCTTTTTCCGCATGTGCTGCACCGGTTTTCAACACAATTTCCTGCGATGCCGCTTCCCCCTATTTTCATGTCCTTACAGATGCGCTGCCCGAATATGAAATATCTCCTGGGTCAATCGGGTATCCCGCCGAGCGGTTCCGCGAAAGCGTTGCCGTAGAGCTGTTTGATTTTCAGGCGGAAGGCATGCTGCAAAGTAAGCCAACCTACTATTGGTATCCTCATTATGCTGCTACGGTGGTAATCGCTGTTGACCGCAGCCTGACGCAGGCCCCCATATCAGGTTGGAACAGCCTGCGGGTTGCCGGTGAACCAATTATGTTCGCTGCGGAAGGCGACGCTTTTTTCAGGCATTGTTTTGCTGCTGTAAGCTATGGGCTGGACGGCAATGCGTTTTCTCTAAATAACGCACTTCTTTTGTTTGAAGCCCTTGCGCAACAGGGGCTGCTGACGGAAGACAGCGCCGCGCCGATCCAGATATGCTTTGACTATCAGGCCGCAGCGCAAATTCAGGCAGGCAGAGCGCTTGAAGTCATCGTTCCTGCGGAAGGAACTTTAAGCTTTATGCGGGGCTTGCTGTCCCGCCGGGAGCTGCCTATGGCCGGGGATATGGAAGCGGCGCTCATAAAGCAGGGCTTTCGCCTTGCGGACGGCCGGTGTAGCAGCGGTCTTTATCCGGCGGATGAATCTTATCAAAGGGCTCATACGCTTGAAGACTACGGGCAGTTGAACAGGGCAACCGAGGAAGTCGCGGCACGCTACCGCCGCGAGGTTTTGCATAAAAAGCTTTACACAACTGCGGATGGCCGGGAGCATATCCTCGCCGCAATGGCAACGATCATAACCGTCATAGTCTGGGCGGGTTTCATGCTAAGCAGGGCGTTGGGCAAAACGGTTCGCCGCACCGTGCTGATTGCGGCGCTGCTGATGGTTCTTTGGATATTGCTCCGCGCCATAAAGTGGCAATTCCCGGAGGCCAACACGCTCAACCGATATTGCTGGTATTGTTATTATATCTTTCAGTTGGGCCTCCCTGTGGTTCTGCTGCGCATCACACTGGCGCTCGGCACATCCGGGGATGCGCCTTCGCCAATATGGTGGAAGGTTTGTTTTCTGGTTAATTTCGCCTTTTTGCTGTTGGTTCTTACCAACGATTTTCATATGCTGGTATTCAGGCTGGATCCTTCAGCCCCTGATTGGAGCAGCAATTACGGGTATGGCATCGGATATGTATTGTTGCTGGGCGTCAACATCTGCTGCGTTTTTGCGGCCATCGTCCTGCTGCTGTTCAAGTGCCGAAAGAACCCCCGGAAGTATGGCCTGCTTTTCCCCATCGGGTTTTGTGCCGTGCTCGTTATATACGGGCTTTTGTATGTGTTCCGTATCCCGCCTGCATGGGATGGGGATTTTACCCTAACAGTTGTAACCTTTGCGTTGCTGTTCCTGGAATCCGCTATGCAGACCGGCCTGATTCCGATGAACTCGAACTATCCCGCCCTGTTCACCCACTCCGCACTGAGCATGCGCATCGTATCGCCAACCGGCGCCCCCATGCTTTCCTCCGCACCGGCTGCAGCATTGCCCGTTTTGGAGCATACGCCCGATTATTCTCTTCCATTCCGCATGTTGATTGGGCCGGACCTCCAGCTTTCCGGCATGCCCATTACAGGCGGGGCCGTCGTTTGGCAGGAGGACTTATCCACGCTCCATACCCTGCAGAACAGCCTGAAGTGCGTTGTGGAAAGCCTTGAACAAAGCAACCGGCTTCTCCTGCACGAGCATACTTTGCGCGAGCAGGCTGAGGCGTTGCGCGCGAGGCAGCATATTTACGATGATCTTGAAACGGCGATCTGCCAGGAGTTGACGCGCGCGGCCGCTATTCTGCACAAGCTCCGCGACAAAAGCCTGGATGATGCTTCCGCAACCATGCTTTGCCTTCTTCTGTGCTACTGTAAGCGGCGTTCCAACCTGCTGTTCCAACAGAAACAGGCTGCTGCGTTTTCCATGCGGGAGCTTGCGGCATATTTTGACGAATTGAGGCAGTGCGTGGAACATTCGGGGCTTACCGTAGCCGTAAGGGCGGTTCCATCCGCCGATTTGCCGCCCGACATCGCCGCCCGCTTTTACGAACTCCTTTTTCAAGGCATCTGCCATGGTTTGGAACACAAATGGGCCGTGCTGATCTGCAACATTTCCGTTTTGCCGGAAAGCCGCCTTGTCATGCGCCTGCTGTCGGAAGAACCCTTTGATGCCTTTGCGGAGCGGTTGGCATCCCCCTGGGATATGCGGTTCAGCCATGATGGGTTTCTGTATGAAGCGAGCCTGACTCTGGGCAGAGAGGAGCTCCACCATGTCTGAATTCTTTTTCTTCCCCGCTTCCGCGCGCCTCTTCCTGCAGCTTGCAGCGCTGGCCGGCCTCGTCCTGCAGCTTTGCGTTTGCGTAATGGTCTTTTACCGCGGCGCTTTCGGGGAGCACCGCTTTTACAACAAGCTGCTGGAAATTGCTGTTGCTCTGCAATTCGCGCTGGGAGAATGCCTGCTGGAACTGGTTGAATTCAACGCCCCGTACGGGGTCATAATTGTCGGCCCAAGGCTTTGCATCCTACGGTATCTGCTGTTTGGATGCGTGGTTTTCTTTGGCATATTCTCCTTTTTCCGGCAGCGTGATCCATGGGACATTGTGTGCATTCCCGCAGCCGCCGTCATGCTGCCGTTTCTGGAGCGCATCTCCGGCGCCATTTTCCCTTTTCTATTCATCGCATGGCTGGCCACAGCGCTTCTGCGCGGCGCGGCAAAGCTAGTTAGACTCAGCCGGGAACTGCGCCACGGCCTTTCCGGGCTCTCCGTTAAGGAAGCCGTGGATCAGCTTCCTGCAGGCATCCTGTTCGCACAGGATACCGGATATATCCTGCTCCTCAACCTGTCCATGCAAAAGCTGCTGAGCGCCCTTTCCCTTACCGCCGTGCGCGATGCAAGGGAAATTCTCCGCCTGCTGCAAAGCGGCGCCCTGCCGGATGGAATCGAAAGGCTGCCCTTCAAAGAAAGGATCACCATAAAATTGGCGGACGGTGCCGTGTGGCAATTCGTGCAGGGCGCCATCGCAATCAACGGAAAGCACTATATGGAGCTGTATGCGTTGGACATAACTTCGCACTGGAATCTCACAGCGCAGCTTGCAATGAAGAAAACCGCGCTGAATGCACATAAGCTGCATCTGCTGGAAATGCTTGGCAACATTGAGGAAATCCGTTACCAAAAAGAATTGCAGGAGCAGAAAACAAGGGTTCACGATGTGCTCGGGCAGCGCATTGCAATGCTGCAAAGGGCGCTGCGCGAAGAACATATGCCGGCAGTTGACCTGCTGATTTCAGACATTGATCGTTTGATGCAAGAGCTCCGCTCGGCAGAGACTGCCCCACCGGAGCATGTTTTTGCAGACCTTGCCGCAATATTCAGTGAGATCGGCGTAGAGCTATACCTCGAAGGTTCCCTTCCAAAGCGCATTGACATTGCTTGCTGCATGAATGCCGTCATACGTGAAAGCGTTACCAACGCCGTGCGCCACGGTTTTGCTTCCAAAGTGAAAGCACACTGCGAAAAAACAGCAGAAGGCTGGAGTCTCACCATAACCAATGACGGCAGAAAGCCAGAACAGCTGATAGAAGGCGGCGGCATTGCGGGGATGCGCAAACGGGTTGAAGCGCTTGGGGGAACGCTTTGCATCTCAATCGAGCCTCGGTTTACCGTCGCGGCATTCTTCAGGGAGGAACATGAGAATGATCCGGATTTTGATCGTAGATGATCACGCTTCGATACGGGATTCCTTTCGCAGCGCATTTGAGCAATATGACGACCTCAAGGTTGTGGGCAGCGTTGCCGACGCTGCTTTCGCCCTGTTTTTTTGCCGGGACAAGCAGCCCGATCTGGTATTGATGGATATTTGTACAGCCGGTGGCGCATCGGGCCTTGCAGCAACGGAAAAAATCAAGGAAGCGTTCCCGGCGATCAAAGTGGTTGTCATGACCGGGTTTGACGAGGTCACCTATATGCCGAGGGCAAAAGCATGTGGTGCGGATGCCTTTGTGGAAAAAGGGCAGAACATGACGTTTTTCATTCAGGTCATACGGGATGTAATGGATGGCAAGTCATATTTCCCGGAGCAGAAAACCATCCCCGTTCAGCCCGGGGAAGCGCCGCTGACGGAACGCGAACTGGAAACCCTGCGTTTGATTTGCGAGGGAGTAAGCCGCAAGGAGATTGCCGAACGGATGTGTATTTCCGAAAACACCTTATATCGGCATATCCAGAGCGTTACGAAAAAAATGGGATTTGAGCGAACCGGGGAGCTGGTCGCGCATGTCATCCTGAATGGATGGATCAATCCGCGGTACTGAATGCAAAGCGGATCCGAACGAAAAAGGGCTCCGGCTCTTTTTTTGTTTGGGTCGCTAAAATGACAGCTAACTGTGATGCGGATGTTTTCCGTTTCATGTATCATTAAAATCAGGATAAAGTCCCTGCCAAAGATCCTATATCGCTACAGAGGAGAATAAAAATGTCTGAGACCGTTGCGCTTATCATGAAACGCAAGGTGCTTGCGCAGAGCCTTATGCGCCTCACCCGGGAAGAAAAGGGCATTCAGATGTACTTCCAGCCGGATTATGCGGATGCCGATGTTGTGATTCGTGGCTGCGGGGCGAGCTGTGCCCTGATTGAAGTTGCAGAAAGCGGCGAATACGACGTTGCCTATTGCCTCGCATTATGTGCCTGGCTGAAGAAGGAAACCCCCGCATGTAAATTGCTCCTTCTGTGCCCGGAAAATGACGAAGAATGCATTTCCGAAGTCGTTACGGCAAAAAGAGCAGGAAAGATAGACGATTTTATCTTCTATGATACAAGCCTCGAATACCTGATTTCCAAGTTGTGTTCGATGTAAGTTGAAATGCTTTCGATCATTCCAGATAAGTGAGGGAACCGTCATGGCAAAGAAATGGTTTTGTTTTGTAATTTGCAGCGTGCTCGTGCTGTTTTGCACTTCCTGTACCACTCCGGGGGAAACGCCGGATCAGCCTGTTGTCGTCACCATTTGGCACGTGTATGGCGCCCAGACCGATTCCCCACTGAACGACATGATAAGCACCTTTAACCAAACCGTAGGAAAAGAGCAGGGAATTCAGGTTGAGGTAACGCTGGTTTCCAACAACAAGAACATCCATGAAGCGATCCTGTCCTCCGCGTACGGCGACCCGGGAGCGTCGGTACTCCCGGATATGTTTGTTGCATACCCGAAAACGGTGCTGGCCATGCCGGATGACAGCATTCTTCTCAATTACAGGGATTATTTCAGCGAAGCAGAATGCGCGGCTTTTGTGCCTGCTTTTATCGAGGAAGGCATGATAAACGGCCGGCTTATCGTGCTTCCCGTGGCAAAATCCACCGAGATTATGTACATCAACAAAACGCTTTTCGACCGTTTCGCTTCCGATACGGGGACAACTGTTGAAAGCCTCAGCACATGGGAAGGCCTTTTTGAAGCTGCGGAAAAGTATGCAGCGTGGACGGACGGCCAGACGCCGGAAACTGCGGGCGATGCAAAAGCCCTGTTGGTTCATGACTTTCATTTCAATTACTTTCAGGTTGGCGTAAAATCCCTTGGTGAATCCTTCTTTGACGATGCAGGCATTGCCTTCGGCGAAAAGTTCAGCACCGTGTGGGAGCCTTATGCCAGGGCAGCCCTTTCCGGCGGCCTATGGCTCAAAGGCGGCTACGCGACCGAACCCCTGCGCACAGCGGATTCCATTGTGTCCATCGCCTCCTCCGCCAGCGTGCTGTATTTTTCGGATATTGTAACCTATCCGAACAATACTTCCGAAGAGGTGGAATGGATCATCCGCCCCTGTCCGGTCTTCAAAAACGGCAGCAAGCTCGTAATGCAGCGCGGCGCAGGTATCTGCACCGTTAAATCCACCCCGGAAAGGGAAGAGGCATGCATCACATTCCTCAAATGGCTGACCGATGCACAGCGCAATGTTGAATTTGTGACGCAGGCAGGTTATATGCCGGTCAAGCAGGAGTCCTTCGACGCATACCTGCCTTCCGCAATCCAAAGCCTTACCGATGAGAAATACATTCAGCTTTATGATGCGTTTCTTGAAACGCAGGCGCAGTATACCTTCTATACTGCACCGCAAACGGAATGGTACCTCGATCTGGAAACAAAATTTGAAAACAACATCCGCCTGCACCTCGGTATTTCCAGGAACGCCTGTCTCGCGGCTGGCGATACGGCGCAGGAAACGCTGCTTACGCAGCTCGTTTGGGATTGTTATGATGATTTCCGTTCGACATTCAACTAATAAATGCAGCTGCATCTGTAAGGGGGTGACATGGAATGGTAAAAAAGCTCAGGGAGCTGCTGAAGCTCACAAAAATGGCGAGAAAAGAGAGCGTAAGCATGCAGCGCAAGCTGGCGCTGTACTGGTTCTCTATGGCAGCGACCGTTTTTGGCGCGCTAATGCTGATTTTCAGCCTTACGGGCGTATTTTCAAATACGGACAGGGAGCTCCGCCTGTCCTTGAACATACAGCTTCAAAATACCGCCACAGATATTTCCAACCAGATTGAGAGGCTTTCGGGCCAGGGTATTTTCCTCTCCGAGCAGGCCAGCCGGGAGCTCATGGAGGTGCTGCCTGCATATGGTTCCAGGATATCCTCTCTCAACGACCGTCCGGAGGCGCTGTTGGAACTGCAGCGTTCCCTCTATCCCGCGCTGAATACAACCCTCCACACCAGCGATTGCAGCGGCGCTTTTATCGTGCTTAACGCCACAACAAATACCCTTGCCGGCACAGCGGAGCATTCCCGCAGCGGGTTGTATGTCCGCTACACCAGCCTCACTCCCAAGAAGTCATCAAACCAGCAGGTGATCTATTTCCGCGGCATTTCCGACATCGCCCGGGAGGAAGACCTGGAATTGCACAACCGGTGGAATTTGGAGTTCGACAGCTCTCGAATCCCCGGTTATGATGAAATGATGCAGGCACCGGTCCGCCGCCTTGCGGATGCTTATGCATGGACGGGCAGGCTCCATCTTTTGGACACGTGGGAAGATGTCATCCTTCTCTGTGTCCCCGTGTTGGACGGCAACGGAAATGTGGCAGGCTTGTGTGGCATGGAGCTCAGCTCGCTGTATTTCGGGTTTTGTTACGCGGCTGTAGAAAGCCAGTTCGGCCCGATCGTAAGCGTGCTTGCACCGCTTGAGGACGGGCAGCTTTTGTTGGATCAGGGCATGACCGGAAGAACGGAAGGAACCTATCTGGATGTCTCGAATGTGTTGAGCATTCAGGAAGGGGAGTATTACAACACCTATTCCGAAGGAACGAACCAGTACATCGGCCTTCACAAAACCATTCCGTTCGCAAGCGGGGATGGGCGGGAGTGGGCAGCGGCAATATTGCTGCCGAAAGAAAGCTATGCCTCCTATGCTTCCGGCAAGCAGGTCGTATGGATTGCTTGCTCGCTTGCCTTTCTGCTCGCCATGCTGGTAAGCGCCGCCACGCTGTCCCGCAGCTTCGCGCGCCCCATTGCCCAAAGCCTTGCGGCAATACAATCCAACATAGCCATAGACGCCACCCCTTCCGGGATTTCCGAAATAGATGCTCTGATTGCTTTTATAAAATCCAGGGAGCAAAGTCAGGCGATTGCAGCGGGGAGTTTGCCGCCGGATATCGCCGAGTTGTTCGATGCCTTTGCAGCGCGCATGGCCTTGCTTACGGAAACCGAGCATGAAATATTCAAGCTGTACGTTGATGGTCATGAAATCGGTGAAATACCGGAACTCGCTTTCATAAGCATCAATACAGTGCGCAAACACAACCGCAATATTTATGAAAAGCTCTGCGTAACTTCACGTGACGAGCTCATGCTGTACATCGAATTGTTCAGGCGCTGCAACCGTCTGGATGAACTTCTGTAACACTACCGCATCAATTTATCAATTTCCAAACGCAGATTGCCGCCGGGTCTCTCCCCGGCGGCATATTTAACAATGCCCTATTTTTGCAAAGTGCTCAAAAAGTCCCGCAGTTCAAGGCTTGGTATCCAATGGATACCATAGATTTGCCGATGTCCCCTGACAAAAAGCGGGGCAAAAGTATTCTCCGGGTAATATCTATTTTCTGGCGGAGCGAGTACAGTTAAACCTGTATACCAGTATAAAAGGAGCGGAGCGGCTATGAAGCAGATCTTGATAGGCCGGATGGCGGATGCCTCAACCAAAGATGAGTTTTGCTTCTCACTCCGTTGTGAAGAATGCACGAAGGTTTGGCGCAGCGCCCCTGTTCCGTTTTCAAAAGCGGGTGTTTCCCCCTCCACCGAAGGGAAACGAATCATTTACAACACGCTTTATGAAAAGGAAAAGCGGCGTGCTTTGGAAAAAGCCGCAAGGGAAGGCGAAGAAGTTTTCAATATTTGCCCCATCTGCCGGCGCCTCATATGCAACGAATGCTTTCTGATCTGCGATGATCTGGATCTGTGCCGCGCATGCGCACTCCGGCTCGGAGAAGCGGGAGAGCCCGTCAGCGGTAAATCAAATGAAACGGCACACGTCCGTAAAACAACAGCGGCATTAAAGTGAGCGCTTCTGCTCCAGGCACGCAGGCACAGGCAATGATATCCCCGAAGACAAAATGTTGAAGCCCGCAAGTGCGGTTTTCATAACACCACGAATCACTAAGAACGAAGTGTAAGGAGGAGCTTTTTATATGGCTTTTTGTACGAATTGCGGTGCGCAACTCCCTGATGGATCTAAATTCTGTACCAGTTGCGGCGCTAAGTTCGAGGCCCCCAAACCCGCAGAGGAAACACAGCATCAGCCCGGAGTCCCCGCGCAGGAGAGCGCTCCGGTGCAAGGCACCTATCAACCGGCTCAACAGAGCTACACTCCGCCCACGCAGCAGAGCTACACTCCGCCCACGCAGCAGAGCTATACTCCGCCCACGCAGCAGAGCTATACTCCGCCTACACAGCAGAGCTATACTCCGCCTATGCAGCAGAATGCCGCCGCACAAGCCGCCTGCGCCCCGGCAGCCAAAACGCCCAAGCAGAAACAACCCCTGAACAAAAAGACGCTCTTCATCATCGGCGGCGCAGCGCTTGCAGTCATTCTCGCAGTTGTGCTCATCCTCGTGCTCGGTGGAAAGGGAAACACGCCCGAGGCATCCAACGACCCCAATGTCGGCGTTTGGAACGCAGCCACAGCCTCCATGTGGGGCATGGATATGGCGGTTTCCGATATTTTCGCAAACGGCGTATCGCTTGAGCTCAAGGATAATGGCAAGTGCGTGCTTACGGTGGACGGTGATGCTGCCAATGGCAAGTGGAGCTGCGAAGATGGCGCCCTGTCCGTTACGGGCGGCGGCATAGATTGCACCGGCTCCATTGAAGGGGGTGTGCTGACACTCACCAACCTGATGGATATGGGCGTTGATCTCACCTTTGAAAAAGAGGGCGATTATTCCGCTGGTGCCGCCACGGGAAACGGTTCGGGCACAAACGCCCAGCTTCCTTCCGGCACAGGCTCCGCCAGCGAGCTGCAAAAGCAATGGAACGGCACCTGGTACGGCTGTATGTATGTGAACGAAGCTACCGGCGAAGTGGCGTCCTATGACGGCAGTTGTTTCGATGCGTACATGGTGGTTGACGTGGACGCCGAAGGCAAAGGCACCTTCGCCGTATATATGGACGGCAGCGACGAAGCATTTGCTCTTGCAAACTGCGAAGCTACAGCATCCGGGCTGAATGCCATCGACGGCACCGTGGCAGGCGGCACCGAGATGTACGCTTACAATTGGATGTTCCTGCCCATGCCGGACTATCCCGATCAGTATACGATGGGAGATGCAATCGAAGATGGGAGCAATACACTCGACTTCACCCTGTTTATGAAGCAGTGGGGCGGCAGTTGGCAAAAAGAAGTTGACAGCGATTTTGCCATTGTGCCTCCTTCCATTGACCGCTATAATACGGCAATTGCAAACGGTGAACTACCCCCCTATGGGTTTGCGCCACCCGCTTACAGCGGCTCTGGAAGCAGCTCCCTCTCCGGCAGTTCCTCTGTGAGCTTCAGCGGCCCCACAGAAACCTATGATTATTTCGATGAGATTTTTATCACCTATCCGAGCGACACGTTCTTCCGGGATGAGAATGCAATCCTCGATACGATTGCCGCAAAAGATGAAAGCGTAAAGCTCAGTATCGTGGTACAGATCAGCGAACAGGATCACGATGCTACGATGGAATATTACGACAGCTATTCTACGTATGAGCAGTATTCCTCGGAAGATATGACCATCGCCGGTTATGAGGCTCGCAGGATCACCTACATCGATATGTGGGGCGACTATGCGGCAGATGTCCACGTTAACTTCGGCAAGGAAATCAACGGCAATTACGGCGTAAACTTCAGCATAACCTCCACAAAATCCATGGAGGCCTGCACAAGCGATGTCGTGATGTCCATCCTTAATACGCTCACCGTGGCAGAATAATGAAAGCAAAAAGTTAAATAGCCTGTGTAAATCAGAATTGGAGATAAAAATGAAACAAATTAAATTTGCGATCGCATTGCTTATGGCAATAGCCATGCTCCTCTCCCTCGCCGCCTGCGGCGATAAGGGACCGGATGTAACCGGAAAATATATTTGCGTCGGTGAAAGTTATTATGATGCCCCTTTAGAAGAACCTTATCAGGAAAGCTGGCTCGAACTCAAAAAGGGCGGCAAGGGTATCTATTATTCCGGCTTTGAATTCAACATTAAGTGGAAGCTGGATGGCGAGGCGTTCAGTGCCACCGTATCCTTTCTCGGCATGGAAGACACCATGGAAGGAACTCTTAAGGATGGTGTCATTGATGTAAAATACGGCGACATGACCATTCGCTTTGTGAAGGAAGGCGTGGAAGTGCCAGCGGGCAGCGAACTCGCAGGCGGCAGCTCGGGCGTCAATGCCCCCGGAGGCACCGGCGTGACCGGCGCGAACGATGGCGTACTCGTAGCCGGTTCTCTGGCGGATGCATTCAGCGGCGCTTCGGCGGGTGTTCCGGGCGGCAGTGAAACCGCCGTAATTGAAAATCCCAGCACATGGTATGGCTGGCTGGCACTTACGGATTTCTGGGGCATTGATCAGGAGGAAGATATCTACGACGCTTGGGCTTATGTCAATATGGATAGCACCGGGAAGCCCTATTTCGAGGTGTTTCAGGATGGAGATTCGGAAAACCCCTTCCTTTCCATGTATATGACCATTGAAGAAAACGGCACCTGCATTATGCCGGACATCGGGACGGAAGATGCCTGGACCGTGGATACTTACCTCAACGCCGAAGATGCGGAAAACTATCAGACATTCCTTAACGAGGATGGCAGCCTGATGCTAAGCTATGATTATACCCGCTATGACGGAGCCTATGGCTGCTCAGTAACCATGTTCTTCCGCGAGGATGGCGCACAGTGGGACGAGGAAAACGACCTTCTTCCCCCACGGTATGATGAATACAAGGCGGCGTTGGAGCAAGGTGACTCGGATAACGGTGCGGACCCCCAGTCTACTTCTGAAGGAGACTACGGCAAGTCCAATGCGGCAGCCGATGGTATCGTGGATTTCGATACGCTCAAGGCTGGATTCACCTGGCTCAAATATCAGACCAGCTACGAGAACGGGTATGCCAGGCCCACATACGAGGAGATCGCTCAGCAGCTTGGCGGCACGGACGGCAAAAAGACGCATGAGTCCAGCTGGAAGCAGGATTATCATGTCTATGAGTGGGTCACGGCAGGCGGGGACTTCCTTCTGCTGAGCTTCAAGGTTCAGGAGGATGGTTCCGAGACTTGGAACAGCAGTTCCTGGAGTTCTTCCTTGAACGACTGATTCATTAACACCGACCTTTGTTGGATGAAAGGAGCAGAAACTATGCAATACAGAATCGAAGGAGGCAGTCTGCCTGCCGTGATCATCCAGCTCGATCCTGGTGAAAAGCTTCTGAGTGAAGTGGGCGGACGCACCTGGAGTCGTGGCCCTGTTTTGACGGAAACCAGAGCCGAAGGCGGCGCGGGCAAGGCGCTTGGCCGCATGTTCATGGGCGAAAACCTTTTTATGAACACCTATACCGCACAAGGCCCGGCGGAAATCGCCTTTTCCTCCTCCTTCCCCGGTAAGATCGTGGCACGGGAACTCGCCCCGGGGCAAAGCATCGTTTGCCAGAAGCGGGCGTTTCTCTGCGGCACCTATGGGATCGAACTTGCTGTGCATTTTCAGAAGAAGCTGGGGGCCGGCCTTGCGGGCGGCGAAGGGTTCATCATGCAGCGGATTACCGGCCCCGGGCTCGTGTTCCTTGAGGTAGACGGCTACTGTCAGGAATATGATCTTCAGCCCGGCGAACAGCTTATCTGCGATACCGGTGTGCTTGCCATCATGGACGCCACCTGCCAGATGGATGTGCAGCTGGTAAAAGGCGTGAAAAACATGCTGCTCGGCGGCGAAGGCCTGTTCGACACGGTCATCACCGGCCCGGGCAAGGTGCATCTGCAAACGATGACCATTTCCAAGCTGGCGAACCAGATGATCCCCTATCTTCCCTTTAAGAAGTAACGGCCATGCCCTGCGCGCGACGCCCGCAGGGCATGACGAAAGCGGATGATTCGGCCGAAAGGCCAACAAAATGGAGGAAATAAACATGAAAAAGATATTGGCCGTGCTGTTTGCAGCGCTGATGCTCTTCAGCTTTACGGCCTGCAGGGACGGCGGCAATGCGGATTTGGAAGCCATGAAGGCGCAGATGAAGCTGATGCAGCAGCAGCTTGACGAGGCGAAGCAGGCGGGCTTCAACCCTTCCGGGGAGAATGCGCCCGCCCCGGAGTCAACGCCTGCGCCTGCGCCGGCAATCCCCTCCACGGATTCCGCCTATGTGATCGCCATCAATTCCACCATCGGCGGCGAAACCCTCGTGCCGGTGGATGGTTCCGCCTCCTTCACTGCGGAGGCGATCATCCCGGAAGGGATGGCCGTGCAGAACTGGGAAGTGAACGGCGCGCCCTACTATGAGGACATGGAGCCCACCTTCGCGTTTACCGCCGACGGCTACACCGTAGTGGAAGCGCGGCTGCGCCCGGAATTCAAGGTCACCACGACCAACGCACAAATGCAATTCCTTAACGCAAAGGGCAAACCGAAGGGAGAGCCGTTCACGGAGTTCGTGTTCGAGGAGGATTACGAGAACCCCGTCACAAAAGAAACGATGCCCGGTGGCTGGATTACCGTCTATGTAGAGGCTGTTGTGCCAAAGGGCTATGCGGTGGATTACTGGCTCATCAACGATGTGCCCTATTACTACAACCGCACCGTAACGAGCTTCACCGTGCACGACCTGAACGAGGCCACCGTGTACGAGGTCGTGCTCCGGAAGGAGAACGCACCGTCCTCCACCCCAAAGCCGACGGCCAAGCCCACGACGACGCCGCAGTACGTCTACGAGCCTGATCCGGATCCTACGCCGGAACCGGTTTATTACAGCGTAAGCTGCTCGGACTGCACCTTCTCCGGCGGCGGGTATTCCGGCGCCACCAGTGGCAGCGTGCCGGCGGGAACGGTCATCACCGTAACGGAAAATGTTTCGTACAGCGGCTCTGTCAAATGGAGCGGCGACTATGAGGCTGGCGACAACTGGAACCCCGGGCCGGATTCCTTCACGTATACCGTGAATCACGATTGCAGCTTCAAATGCTGGGGCATCGTCAACTGAGCGCATTGCACGGTGGCTCCGGGAATAAAAACGACCTGATAAGGTGCCATGATGCTTTGTATGCGCCTGCTGACCCTCTGTCCGGGTGTTTTTGTGCGAACCGTTTCCGCACCGCGGGATAGAGGCTGCCGCCGGTAACCGGTTGGCCGCCTGCATGCCCGTTGATCAACACAAGTTTATAAAAAGCAAGCTTATAAAAAAACAAGAAAGAAGGTTCATTTCATGAAAAAGAAACTTTTCGTATGGTTCCTTGTAGCGGCGCTGTTCTGCGCCCTGCTCCCCGCCTCGGCTCTGGCGGCAACTGCATGCACCTTTGCGTTTACGACGGACGCTTTGGCAGACGGCGCTGTGGGCTTCCCCTACAGCGCCAAGATCGAATGGGAATCTACGCACTTCGATGGCTCCGGCCCGTGTGATGTTGGATTTTTTCTCGATCAGAACAGCGGTCCGCTGCCCGATGGCCTGACGCTGAGCGAAGACGGCACGATCAGCGGAACGCCGAGCAAGGCAGGCATATTTCCATTCTTAGTCAACGCGATTCCCAAAGAGGGAACTGAGCACTCAAATTTCAGCGGTGATGAGAAAGCGTTCACCATCACGGTTTATGATACCGTTAAGGTGGAGATTCCCTTTGAAAAAATCGTTCAACAGAGCGGTAATTCCGCGCCTAGCTCTGCAACCTTCCAGTTTGAACTGTATGATTTCGGAGCGTCCGGCGACTATAGGGTGTCGGGTAACGCTGTTTCCACCAACGGTACCGGGACGTTCAGCGGAAGTATTGTAATCGAAGTGCCCGAAAACGACCTAGGTAACCTCAGTGAAGGCTTCTGGGTACGAGAGGTGAACGACGGCAAGGTGGATTGGTCCTATGCGCCCGAAACCTGGTTTGTGCAGGCCGAATTGGCATACGATGCCACGCAGATGCCACAGCAGGTCGGGGTCTGGATCCGCAAAGCGGCAGATGAAAATCAGTTCTACAAGACGATGACCTTCACCAATGTTTACACCTATAATGAGGTGTATTATGACCCCACCCCCATTCCTACGCCCGCACCGCAGATTGACCTTCCACAAACCGGCGATAATGGGATGCTTGCATTCGGAATCGCATTGTTACTGCTTGCTGCCGCTACTTGCATGGCTACCCTCTGCGCAAAGAAACATTGACGCGAACTGAACCAAAGGCAGGACGCCGGGCGGGGCAGTTCTCCCGTCCGGCAAGCCCGCTTTTTTCAATGCACAGCAAAGAATCCATATCACAGGGGATGCATGCAATGACAGGAAAGTTTCGCAATATGGCCGTTTTAATCATTGGGCTTTGTTTGGTTGCCTTGCTGTTTACGGGTTGCTGTTTATTCGATGTTCACATTTTGGATGGACCCGGCATGGTAAACTACAACGGTATCCTGTTGGACGCGCTAATCGGCATCTGGAACAGCGACGACGGCAGCTACCGTCTTACGGTGTGGGATAATTATACCCTCAGCATAAGCTGTAATGGAAGTCTGCTCCTTGAAAAGGCGACGCTCACGCTGCATGCGGCAAGCACGAATACGGCCGAATACAACGAGCTCAGCATCAGCCCCAACGTGTTTTCCGATGAAGCGGGCGGCTCCGTTGAAATAGCAAAAGCCTATCACGAAAACGGCACGTTAACGTTGGAACTTGTTGCTGCTGACGGTACAGAAGCAACAATAGCGTTTTACCGCGAACCTGAGATGTTGGATGGCCCCGGTATGGTGTATGAGGGCGGGCCGCTGGACGAGGCGCTTACGGGCTGCTGGTATGGCGCGGACGGACGGTTTGTATTGGATTTTGAGGGAAAATGCGCTGACTTCTCCGTGGACGGAAAAATGCTCTCATCAAAGGATCCGGGCTATTATTTTGTGGATCATGATTTTTCCGCAAAGGATGACCTGAATGAGCGTTGCGATCTTTTACCCTTTGGCGGCCCGGAAATCAAAGATGAAACCTACGAAACCATCCTTACGATTGATGAAATGTGGTATCAGGCAGAGCATATTTACATGAACATCACCTGGCCGGATGGCAAACCCGAATCAATCATATTCAGCAAGCAGAACGATTCCATGCCCACCGGTGAATGGGAAGCGGAACAAACGCCGGAATCGCCGGCAAAAGCCACCCCGGAGCCCACGCCAGTGGCCGGAGTCGAGCCGGAGCAGCAGGATGGGATCGTTCAAATCACAATGGAAACACAAGAAGGAGACGAATATATGAGCGTAACTCTTGATAAATTGCCGGAGTCCGCCGCTGAGATTTCCGCACTCGCGGCTGGGGCGCTCGGCAATGCCGAACACACCTGCGCCCTGTTTCTCGGCGCATTAAATCTTTACACAAACGACAAGGATGCGGGCATTGAAGCGGTCAATCTCCTGCGCGGCCCCCGCCCGCTGAGCAATTACGAAATACAGTTTATCCGCGACCGGCTGATGGATAAGCAGTATCTGCCTTTGGCCTATTTCGACGGGGCGACACCCGAAAACAATTACACGCCCTCAGAGCCCTATACGCTCAGGCTGTATGCGGACCCCCGCCCTCAGGATTGTGAAGCAGGCTATCTGCGCCTGTATCTTAAGACGGCCGGCGCGGATTCGCCGCGGCCGATCAAACTCCGGCAAAAGGGCGATGAATGGTTCCTTTGGGAGTATTCCAGCATCCTTTCCGGCATCCGCATCCCCGTAAGCGAGGATCCATGGGCATAAAAGCGATATTTGTACGGCGCATTTACAAATATAAACAGCAATTTTAGGAGGAAATCATGCAAGGTTCAAAGTTTTTAAAAGTTACAGGCATTCTGATGATCATCTTTGGCGCGCTCGCGTTGGTGTTAGCGATTATCGCAATTGCAGGCATCAGCCTGCTGGCGGCAATGGGCGCTTCCAGCGGCCTGCTCACCGTTTCCTGCATCCTTGCGCTCGTGGGCGCGGTTGCTGAACTTGTAGCGGGTATCATCGGCGTGAAGAATTGGAATAAACTGGAGAAGGCCGGCACCTGCATCACATGGGGTATCATTGTCATCATGCTCTGTGTGATTTCCAACATTCTTACCGTGGTTGGCGGCGGTGACTTCAGCGTTCTGAACCTGGCCACCGGTCTCGTGATCCCTGTTCTGTACCTGATCGGCGCTCTTCAGAACAAGAAAGCGCTCGGTTAACCAAACGTTCCGCCAGTTTCTGCGCCGGATGCTGGCGGATTTTTTGATGAAAGATACATGCATTTATTCTTGACGATATCGTAGTTCAGTTCATACTAGGGAGGTATTGGTGTATGGGACTTTTAAAAGCAGGCATCGGTGCGCTGAGCGGCACGCTGGCTGACCAGTGGCGGGAGTATTTTTACTGCGAATCCATGCCGGAAAATGTGCTGGTCACAAAGGGCGTGAAGCGTACAGGCGGCCGCAGTTCCAACAATAAAGGGGATGAAAATATCATTTCCAACGGCTCCATCATCGCCGTAAACGAAGGGCAGTGCATGATGATCGTGGAGCAGGGCGCCATCGTTGAGTTCACGGCCGAGGCCGGAGAGTTCGTCTGGGACAGTTCCACGGAACCCACCATTTTTTTCGGCGGCCTTGGCCAAGGCATCAAAGGCACATGGGAGACCCTGAAGAAGCGTTTCACCATGGGCGGAGACACCGGCAAAGACCAACGGGTGTATTTCTTCAACACAAAAGAAATCATCGGCAATAAATATGGAACTGCAAATTCTGTTCCGTTTCGCGTGGTAGATCCGAATATCGGCCTTGACATGGACATCGGCATCCGCTGTTTCGGCGAGTATTCCTACAAGCTCACCGATCCCATGCTGTTTTACAAAAATGTATGCGGCAACATAAGCGCGGACTACACCCGCGACAAAATTGACAGCCAGCTTAAAACGGAGCTGTTGACTGCTTTGCAGCCTGCCTTTGCCAAAATTTCGGCCATGGGCATCCGCTACAGCGCGGTTCCGGGCCACACGCAGGAATTGGGTGACGCACTCAACGACGTGCTCTCAAAAAAGTGGAGCGGGCTGCGCGGCATTTCCGTGGCATCTTTCGGCGTCAGTTCCGTGACTGCAGAGGAAGAGGATGAAGCTACCATTAAGGATCTGCAAAAAAGCGCCGTGTTCCGCAACCCGAACATGGCGGCCGCGCACCTGGTGGGCGCACAGGCAGACGCAATGAAAGCGGCTGCATCCAACGAAAGCACCGGGCCGTTCATGGCCTTTGCCGGGATGAATATGGCGCAGGGCGTTGGTGGCATGAACGCGCAAAACCTGTTCCAAATGGGTCAACAACAGTGTCAGCAGCAAGCAGCCCCTGCAAACAATTGGACCTGCTCTTGCGGGGAAGTAAACACCGGCAAGTTCTGCAACGAGTGCGGCAAGCCCAAGCCTGCTCCGAAGCCTTCCATGGACCGCTGGACCTGCTCCTGCGGTGAGGTGAACACCGGAAGGTTCTGCAACGAATGCGGCAAGCCGCGCCCGGCTGCCGCAGCAGATGGCTGGGTTTGCGCCTGCGGCGCGGTCAACAAGGGGAAGTTCTGCAACGAGTGCGGCGCAAAAAAGCCGGCCGGTGTCCCGCAATATAAGTGTGACAAGTGTGGCTGGGAGCCGGAGGATAAGGCGCATCCGCCTAAATTTTGCCCGGAATGCGGCGACCCGTTTGACGATGGGGACCTGAACGGCTGAGTATTTAGAAAGGGGCATTTTATGGGACTGTTTGACAAAAAATATTGCGATGTGTGCGGTGAAAAAATCGGGCTTTTGGGCAATCGCAAACTGGAGGATGGCAATCTGTGCAAGGAATGTGCAAAAAAGCTTTCTCCCTTCTTCAGCGAACGCCGCAATTCTACCGTAGCGGAAATCAAAGAGCAATTGGCTTACCGGGAAGCGAACCTTGATAAGGTGGCAGCTTTCACACCCACAAAAGTCATTGGCGGCGGCATGACCCTCTATTTTGATGAGGACAAGCGTCAATGGCTGGCTACCAGATCCCGCAACTGGCGCGATGCAAACCCGGATGTCATGGATTTTTCACAGGTAACAGGCTGCACGCTGGACATCGACGAAAGCAGGCACGAGCTTAAGCATGAGGACAAGGAGGGCAACAGCGTAAGCTATACCCCGCCGCGTTATGAATACTCCTATGATTTTAACATGACCATTCATGTGAATTCGCCCTGGTTCTCCGAAATTCGTTTCCAAATTAACGATGACGAGATCAGCCAGCGGGGCGGGGCGGCTTATCGGGAAGCGCAGACCAAAGCGGATGAAATCAAAGAACTGCTGACGCGCGTGCGGGATGCGGAGCGCGAGGCCGTATTGGAGGCCAAAGCACCCCGGCAGAGCGTGGTTTGCCCATTCTGCCATGCAACCACAATGCCCGACGCGAACGGTTGCTGTGAATACTGCGGAAGCCCGGTGTGCTGAACGAAAAATTGCAGGAGCATCTGTTGCCGGTTCGCAGCGGAAAATATGGGGAATATGAAGAAGGGGGCATGCGCGCATGCATACCTCCCTTCTTTGTTCTGCCTGTGGTTATACGCAATGCGTTTTCCAAATGCGCAGCAAAGGCAAAAGTTCCGTGTATATTGCCTCCCGATTTTCGGGAGTAACGGTGTAAACCGTTACTTTTCGATGATGGAGGACGTCGTTCAGAAACGGCACGTCCTCTCTGGCTTTCACGGCCGCAAGAACCGGGATCTCCCCATCAAGCGCGCGGAACACAGCTTGCTTGAACCGCTCCGCTTCCGCTTCCATAAACCCAAGCTCATCCATAACGAGTATGCCGTCCGGCCGGGCGGCTTCAAGATAGCGCACGCCCAATCCATCAAATGCCGCAAGGTGAACCGCGTGCGTTTTTCGGTCGCACATGCCCGCAAGGTTTTCCTCCGTGCGGCGGCGCGCCGCCTCCGGCTGTCCCGCCGGGTGAATGTAAATGGGGTGGAAGCCTGCTGCATCCGCAGCCTCCCGTTTTGTAACAAAGCCATAAACAGGCATGCCGGCTTCCTTGAGCAGCCTTTGAATCAGCGTGCTTTTGCCTGCGCCGCGCGCGCCTGTGAGCAGGATATGGTTCTTTTGCATCAAAGCGCCTCCTTCAGGCTTTGCGCGCGGTGTGCAATCAATTCTGCCGCGATGCTTATGGCAATCTCCGCAGGCGTTTCCGCGCCGATATCGAGGCCGATAGGTGTATGAATGCGCCCGAGCGCCGTCTCCGGGATCCCGGCTTCTATCAGCCGCCTGTTCGTTGCGGCGATCTTGTGGCGGCTGCCGATCACGCCGATATAACCAGCTTGGGTACGGAGCATCTGTTCAAGCACCACAAAATCCCCCTGATGCCCCCGTGTCATGATGACGATTGCGTCATCCGGCGTGATGGAGATGCGTGTGCCCGCTTCCTCAAACGGCGCCCGGATGATCCGTACTGCATCCGGGAAGCGTTCCGCGTTTCCAAATTCCGCCCGGTCTTCATACACAGCCACGGAAAAGCCAACATGCGCAAGCAACGGCACAAGCTCCGCAGAAACATGCCCACCGCCGAACACATACACGATCTCTGCGCGGGTCAGCGGTTCCACATAATAGCCCGCCCTGCCCTGCTCCTCTTTTTGAAGCACTGCGCGCGGCCGCAGGAGCGGCAGCACCGCTTCCTCCGGAACATCGTTAAGGTAAAGCAGCCCGGCGCCTTTTTCGTAGATGCCCGTACATGCCGCCGCACCATCCACGAGCTTCGTCACAAGCCATGCGTCCTTCTCTCTGCCAAACAGCGCAGCAATGTGGGAGAGCAGCGAAAGCGCCTGCGCATCCCCGCCTGCAAAAAACTGAAATTGTACCACGACCTGCCCACCGCAGATCATTCCGATATCGGCGACCTGATTTGGCGCAAGATGAAAGCCATGGGTGAACGCCGCACGTTCGGAAAGCGCCTGCTGCGCAAGCCCGATGCTTTCATGCTCCACAGCGCCGCCGCCGATGGTTCCGCATGTGGAACCATCGGCAAATACGGCCATCTTCGCGCCGCTGCCCCGGGGCGCAGAACCGGAGCTTGCAATGATGGTGCAAAGCACGGTATCCTTGCCGCAGGCAATGGCATCGCGCATTTTCAAAAACAATTCTTTCATATGCGTTTATGCTGCGGGCGTTTGCACCGCACCAATGGAATTTTCAACAAGCGCATCGTACTGCGCCTCGCTCAGCTCGCTGTGGTAGAACAGGCGGAAATATTCTGCCACCTCGGCATAGAGATCATCCTCGGCGGCCTCCGGATAAAGCAGTTCTGCCATCCAAAGCATGCCGAGGTAACGCTGCACGGACGGTGGGAAACCCATCCAGTTATACGGTCCAAAGGGCACTTCGTAGTATGCGCCGCTTTGAATGGCCGCAACCTGCTTCCATGCAGCATCTTCCCCGACCACAGCATAGATGCTGCCCGGTGCAAACAGAATCACATCCGGGTTCCAGAGAAGGATTTGCTCCATATCCACTTCGTTGCCGCTTCCCTTGCTGGAAGGTTCATCAACAACCGCAAGGTTGTTCGCAAGCAGGTCAATGATCTCCGCATGATAGCTGCCTTGCGCGATTACGTTCAGCCCCTCATTACCCAGGCAATAAAGAAGGTTCACTCTCTCCACGCTGTCCGCAAGTTCAAGCGTGCGCGCATAGACCGTTTCACAATATGCCGCGAGCGTCTCCGCCGCCTCCGCCATGCCAGTCAGCTCACCGAGTTTGCGATATGCATCCCCCATGGTTTCCGTAGTTGCCGTAACATGCACAAACGGGATGCCCGTTTGCTCCTGAAGCGCATCGAGATCCTCTGCAACGCTGCCCTTCGGCTCGCCCACATCGATCACAACCTGTGCACTGCTCGCAAGCAGCGTTTCAAGGTTCAGTTCGCCCTTTCCGCCGTAAAGCTGGCCAAGCTCTGGAAGGTTGTAGTATTCCGCAGCAAGGTATTGTTCTGCCGTTTCATCCCATGCGGAAGCGATGCCAACAAGCTTGTCTGGGCAGAGCGCAAACAGCACAATCTGCGCCAAAGGCCCGGAAACCGCCACATGTTCGACCACGGCGGGGAGTTCCACCGTGCGGCCCACGGAATCCGTAAATTGCCTTGTTGCGGGCAGAGCCCCGGCCGGGGGCTCTGCACCTTCCGGCGCAGGTGTTTCCGACGGAACGGGTGTTTCCACCGGAGGCTGTGTTGCCGCAGGAGTTCCTGTGGAGCAACCAAGAGCCGAGGCCGCCATCACGGCGACAAGCAGATACACAAGAAGTTTTCTCATTTTATCCTCCTCTTTGCTACATGTTATATGGAATCGGGAATATCCCGCGCATCCAAGACGATCATGCCGAGCATGCGCTTTGCGGAAAGAAAATACGGGAATTCCGGCATACCTGTTTTCGTGAGCCGCGCTTGGATCTGCGCCGCGTCCAGCGGATGGCCGCTGGTTCCAAACTGTGCAAAGAAGCGTTCTGCATCCAGAAGCGAGCGAAGCGGCTGCCCCATCTCGGCTGAAAATGTTTCTGTAAAAAACGGCACTTTGAGCGCTGTGAGTTCCGCGCAGGCCCTCTGAAAATTCAGGCGGGACGCAGGGCTGTTTGTAAGGGAGAACCGGTGTTCCGCATGGCCGCGCTTGATGAGAAACGCCCGTCCCGCACATTGCGCGCGCACCGCGCGAAGCGTCTCTCCGGTCTGCCCGAAAAAGCAGAACACCATTGCGTCATAGCGGGCCTTGGGGCGCATGAAAAAAAGATCGTCCTGCACGGCGCGGATGTTGCTTGCCCCCGCGCGCGCCGCATTCTCCCGCAGCGCCGCAAGGGCTGCCGCGCTTGTGTCCACCGCGGTTACGGAAGCGCACCCGCGTGAAAGCGCAAGGCTTAAATAGCCAAGGCCGCAGCCCGCATCGCACACATGGGCGTTTGGGGGGAGATGCGGCAGAATCTGCGCTGCAATGGTTTCGTCAAACCCGACGCGCTCCGCCGCATCCATGCGGAAGCGGATCGCCTCCTGTGTCCATTCAACCATCCTCCGCGCCGCCCTCCCGACCTTTCATCAGCGGGACAACCAGCGGGCCGCTTTCCGTTTGAAGCAGCGCAGTCCGCACGCCGTAAAGCCGCTGCAGCAAATCCGAATTCATCACTTCCCCCGGTGCGCCGAATGCCACGGCCCTCCCGTTCTGCAGGGCGAGCACCGCATCCGCATACCAAAGTGCATGCTGCGGGTTGTGGGTAGACAGAATCACAGTATATCCTTCCCGGGCAAGCGCGCTTGCGCGCGCGAGCACAAGCGTTTGGTTGCCATAATCCAAACTTGCAGTTGGCTCGTCCATCACAAGCGTATACGCCTGCTGCGCAAGTGCACGCGCGACCAGCACAAGCTGTTGTTCGCCGCCGGAAAGGCGGAAAAAGCTTTGTTCCGCAAGATGTGCGATGCCCAGCCGTTCCAGCGCCGCCAAAGCTGCGGCCGTTTCCTTTTCTTTGGGCGCAGAAAAGGGGGATATGCTGTGTGTTGTGCCCATAAGAACCATTTCCAGCGCGGAGTATGCAAAGGCCTCGCCATGGATTTGCGGGATATAGGCGATCCGGTGCGCCAGTTCCCGCGCCGAAAGTGTACGCGCCTCTGTGCCGTCCACCAGGATGCGCCCCTGATAGCCGCGCAGGAGCCCCAGAACACAGCGAAACAGCGTCGTTTTCCCCGCACCGTTGGGGCCGAGCACAGCAAGGAGCCTCCCTTTTTCCGCACAAAAGCTCACATCCTGGAGCACGGGGCGGGTGCGATATGCAAACTCTAGATGCTCAACCGTGATGCTCACAGCGTTTTCTCCCGTTTCAGAATCAAGTAAACAAAAAACGGCGCACCGATAAATGCCGTCAGAATGCCGATGGGGATCTCCACAGCAAGAAGGTTGCGCGAAACATTATCCACCAGCAGCAGGAATGCCGCTCCCGCAAGCATGGAGGCAGGCAAAAGATAGCGGTAGTTGCTTCCCACGAGCTTGCGTGCAAGGTGCGGAATCACAAGGCCGACCCAGCCGATCATACCGGAAACGGCGATGCTTGAAGCTGTAACAAGCGTTGCGCAAACTATCACGATAAAGCGCAGCAGATTTGTGTTTACGCCGAGCGCATGCGCTTGTTCATCGCCAAGGGTCAAAAGGTTGATACGCCAGCGAATCAGGAAAAGCGGGACGCAGCCAAGCGCCATGGGAACCGCCGCAAAGGCAGCATCTCTGAGCTTCACACCGGAAAGGCTTCCCATAAGCCAGTACGTTATTTCAGGAAGCTGATTGGTTGGGTCTGCCACAAGCTTGACGTAAGAGGTTGCCGCCGTGAGCAGCGAGCCGATCATGATGCCGCCGAGAATCAGGTTCACAAGGTGCTGCCCCGGCGCGCGCTGTGCAATCAGAAACACAAGCCCCACCGTGGCGAGGCTCACAGCGAATGCCGCGGCCGTAATGCCCCTGCTTGTTGCGCCAAAAAGGATCGCAAGCGCCGCACCAAATGCCGCGCCGGAAGAAGCCCCCAGCACATCCGGAGAAGCCATAGGGTTCTGGAACACGCCCTGATAGGATGCACCCGCTGCAGCAAGGCAGCAGCCCACCATGCACGCAAGCAGGATGCGCGGCAGGCGAATGTTGATGACAACCGTTTCCATCTGCGCCGTCCAGGGCACAGAGTCCGGCAGAAAATGAACAGAGCGTTGCAGCAGCATTCCCAGCCCTTTTTCTGCGAGCACTCCAATTCGGTAGCCAAGAATGCGCACAACATCCCAAACGGGCACACCATAGCGCCCAAATGCAAAGGAAACAAGAAACAGCGCAAGGAGCAATGCCGCGAGCAAAAGCAGCACCCGGGAGTGGGTGCGCACGCTGCGCGGATGAAAATCATCCCGTCGGTTCCTGTGGTAAAATCGCATACTTTGCACCAATTCGTTATTTTTTGTTAAGAATAACGCAAGAATATTATAGCAGATTCGCCGCCGGCCTGTCCATCCCAAAATGGATTGTCTTCTGCGCCTGCATTGGCATTTTGCGAAAAAATATAGTATGATTAAAAAAGTTTCCGCAACAGGAGGAACCTCATGCGCCTTTCCCTGCCCTGTCACCCGCCGAAGTTTGCCGCCGTCATCGGCGGCGGCGGGAAAACAACGCTCCTTTTCAAGCTGGGGCGGCAGCTTGCGGCTTCCGGAGCCGCCGTGCTGCTTACAACCACCACCCATCTTGCCTGGCCGCCGCCTGCAGATGTCGCCTTTTGCGCGCCCTCCGCGCCGGAGGAGCTCGCCGCCGCTGCGCGGCCCGGGGCGCTCGTGTTGGCTGGTTACCCGGCCGAAAGCGAAAAGATGGTCGGCCTTTCGCCGGAATTTCTTGTGGCGGCACGCAGGTCGTTCGGACATGTCCTTTGCGAAGCGGACGGTTCCCGGCGCTTACCGCTGAAATGGCACCGGGCGGACGAGCCCTGTATTCCGGCAGGGACAGATCTGCTCATTCAGGTGGCCGGGCTTTCCGCGCTCGACAGGCCCGCAGCAGAGGTGCTGCACCGGTATGAACTTTCCGGTTTGCCTCCCGCGCACCGCGTTGCGGAGGAGGATATTGCGCGCCTGATGCTGCGTGCGTTTGCGCATTGCGGCGTTTCCTGTCCTGCGGTTGCGCTGCTTAATCAGGCGGATACTCCGCAGCTGTGCGCCCGTGGGGAAGCAATCGCCCGAACGCTCCGGGCAAAAGGGTATCCTGCTGCTGCAGGAATGTTAAGAGAGGATGTGATCGGATGCTGGTTTTAATACGCGGCGCAGGGGACATTGCAACAGGCGTGGCGGTGCGGCTGCACCGTTGCGGCTTTTCCGTCCTGTTGACCGAGCTTCCCAACCCCACGGCCGTGCGGCGCACAGTGGCGTTCTCCGAAGCCGTATATCGTGGAACCGCCTCGGTGGAAGGCATTACCGCACGGCTTTGCGAAAGCGAAGCGACAGCGCGCACAGCGTTTGAGCAGGGCGAGCCCGCTGTGATGATCGACCCTGCCGGGGAAAGCGTCTCTGCATTCCGGCCGGACGTGCTCGTGGACGCGATGCTTGCAAAACGCAATCTTGGCACGCAGATTTCCGACGCGCCGCTCGTCATCGCGCTCGGCCCCGGCTTTACCGCAGGGGTGGATTGCCACTGTGTTGTTGAAACAATGCGTGGGCATACGCTCGGCCGCTGTATCTACACAGGCTCTGCCCTGCCCAATACCGGTGTGCCCGGCAGTGTAGGGGGCTACACAAGGGATCGCGTGCTCTATGCGCCCGCTGCGGGCGTGTTCCATGCGCACCAGCCCATCGGCGCAATGGTTGCAGCAGGCGATACCGTTGCAGATGTGGGCGGCATATCGATTCGCGCGGAGATCGAAGGCTGTCTGCGCGGCATCCTGCCGGATGGCATTTCCGTCCCGGCGGGAATGAAGGCGGGCGATATCGATCCCCGCTGTGTGCGGGAACACTGCTTCACGGTTTCCGATAAAGCGCTTGCCATTGGCGGCGGTGTGCTGGAGGCCATCCTGCACTGGCAAGCGGAACACAAGGTGCATCATTAAATCTGAAAAAGAACGGAGGCCATTGCAATGGAACGCTTTATTCCAAAGAAAAAGCTCAGCAAAAAGGCGCGGCGCAAACTTGACCGTGCAGGGCGGCAGACATGGGAGATCAGCCCCGTGAGCCGCAAAGTCAAAAGCAAAAAGATTTATGACAGAAAGAGAGCCCGGCAGCCGGAAGACGGCGACGGGCTCCCGTTTTTATTTCAGCAGATCATCCCACCGCCACATCGAGCACCATCATCAAAGTAAAGCCGAGCGCTGCGCCAATCGTGCCGATATTGGAATGATTCCCCGCCTGCGCTTCCGGGATCAGCTCTTCTACCACCACATAAATCATGGCTCCAGCGGCAAAGGCAAGGATGTAAGGCAAAACAGGCGTAACAAACGCGGTAAGCAGGAGTGTAAACGCAGCAGCAACCGGTTCCACGATGCCGGAAAAAAGCCCATAGCCAAACGCCTTACGCTTTGAAAGCCCCGTGCTCACAAGCGGCATGGAGATAATTGCGCCCTCCGGAAAGTTCTGGATCGCAATGCCGGCAGCAAGCGCAAAAGCCCCGGCTGTGCTGATGACTTCGTTCCCGGCACGCATGCCGGCAAGCACAACGCCTACGGCCATCCCCTCCGGGATGTTGTGCAGCGTCACGGCCAGAACCAGCATAAACGATTTTCCAAGCGTACTGGGGCGGCCCTCCGGAGTCGCAGAATTCAGATGCAGGTGTGGGATGAGCATATCAAGCGCCAGCAAAAAGCCAATGCCCGCAAGGAAGCCAACCGCCGCGGGAATCCAAGCAGTTTTCCCTGCTGCTTCCGCCATCTCAATGGCCGGGATGAGCAGCGACCAGACTGAGGCCGCAATCATCACGCCTGCCGCAAAGCCGAGCAGCAGCTTTTGCAGGCGGGCGCTCATGGCCTCTTTCATGAAAAAAACCATCCCGGCTCCCAGTGCTGTCCCCAAAAAGGGGATCATGACGCCGGATAAAACCTTGAACATGTCGCCCATCTTCAAACGCCTTCCCTCATGAACCTTTTGATTTTCCGTTTCAGGTTAGCATACTCTAACAAAAATAGCAAGTGCAGTCCTGAACGACCCGATACCGAGCAGAAGCACCCTCCAAACGGAGGATGCTTCTGAAAGAGGTTCATATTCTGATTATTTTTTGCTGATGGCGCTGAATTTGCACGCTTCCATGCACGCACCGCACTTGACGCACTTCGCCGGGTCGATCACAAACGGCTTCTTGATCTCGCCGGAGATTGCTCCCGCAGGGCACTTGCGCGCGCAGAGGCTGCATCCGCGGCACTTCTCGGGATCGATCACATAGTTGAGCAGCGCCTTGCATACGCCCGCCGGGCAGCGTTTTTCGTAGATATGCGCCTCATATTCATCCCGGAAATAGCGAATGGTGGAAAGCACGGGGTTGGGTGCGGTCTGCCCCAGGCCGCAGAGCGCCGCCGCCTTGATATTGTAAGCAAGCTTTTCGAGCTTTTCAATGTCGCCCGGCTCTCCTTTCCCGCTTGTGATCTTTTCAAGCATCTCAAGCATGCGCCGCGTGCCGATGCGGCAAGGCGGACATTTGCCGCAGGATTCGTCCACGGTAAATTCCAGGAAGAACTTTGCGATGTTGACCATGCAGTTGTCCTCGTCCATGACGATCATGCCGCCGGAGCCCATCATGGAGCCGATGGAGATGAGGTTATCGTAATCAATGGGAATATCAAGGTGCTCCGCAGGGATGCAGCCGCCGGAGGGGCCGCCCGTCTGCGCCGCCTTAAACTTCTTCCCGTTCGGGATTCCGCCGCCGATCTCATAGATCACCTCGCGCAGCGTAGTGCCCATCGGGATTTCCACAAGGCCGGTGTTGTTGATTTTTCCGCCAAGCGCGAACACCTTTGTGCCCTTGCTCTTTTCGGTACCCATCGATGCAAACCATTCTGCCCCGTTGAGGATAATCTGGCAAATGTTGGCATAGGTTTCCACGTTGTTGAGCAGCGTTGGTTTGCCGAACAGCCCCTTCACCGCCGGGAACGGGGGGCGCGGGCGGGGTTCACCGCGGCCGCCTTCGATGGAGGCAAGCAGCGCGGTTTCTTCTCCGCAGACAAACGCGCCGCTGCCAAGGCGCAGGTCGATATCGAACTTGAAGCCGGTTCCCATGATGTTGTCGCCCAAAAGGCCATATTCCCGCGCCTGGCCGATTGCCACGCGCAGGCGTTTCACGGCAATGGGGTATTCTGCGCGGACGTAGATATAGCCCTGCTGCGCGCCGATGGCATACCCTGCGATGGTCATGGCTTCCAACACGGAATGCGGGTCGCCTTCCAGCACGGAACGATCCATGAATGCGCCGGGGTCGCCTTCGTCCGCATTGCAGCAAACGTATTTCACATCGCTTTCCGGCGCTTTCGCAAACTTCCATTTGAGGCCCGTCGGGAAGCCGCCGCCGCCGCGGCCGCGCAGGCCGGAGCGGATGATGGTATCCACAACCTCGTCCCGCGTCATCTCGGTGAGCACCTTGCCAAGCGCCTTATAGCCGTCGAAAGCGATGTATTCATCAATGTTTTCCGGGTCGATCATGCCGCAGTTGCGCAGTGCGATGCGGTGCTGTTTTTTATAGAAATCAGAATCATTGAGCGTGGTGTTCACGCCGCTTTCGTCGTGTTCCTTGTAGATCAACCGCTGCACGGGGCGGCCCTTGATGATGTGCTCGTTTACGATCTCTTCAACGTCCTCCGGCTTGACGTGACTGTAATAAATGCCCTCGGGATACACCACGACAACGGGGCCGGCTGCGCAAAGGCCGAAGCAGCCCGTGCGAATCACCTGCACTTCTTTATCGTAGCCGGTTTCCTCAAGCTTTTTGTGGAAATTTTCAATAATACGCAGGGAATGGGAGGACGTGCAGCCCGTGCCCGCGCAGACCAACACATGCGACCTGTAGATCATCTTCTTAACTCTCCTTCTGTCCTTCAGTGGTTTTTACTCGAAATTGCCGATGGTATATTCCACAACGGGGCTTCCGTTGACAATATGCTCCGAAACAATGCGCCCGACCTGCTCCGGCGTTACCTTGCAATAGGTCACCTTCTCCTTGCCCGGCAGGTATACTTCTACAATCGGCTCCAAGCGGCACAGGCCGATGCAACCCGTCTGGGATACGGTCACGTTTGTGAGGCGGCGCTTGTTGATCTCCTCCACAAAGGCGGCCATAACGGGCCGTGCGCCCGCAGCGATGCCGCAGGTGGCAAGGCCGACCACCACGCGGATACCATCCTCACGGTTTTTGCGCAGGTTCAGCTCATTGAGCGTTTTCTGCCGGATGGCTTCCAGCTCTTGCAGTGTCTTCATGATTTCTGTACCTCCATTGATTCTAATTCTGCTTCATTGCTATTGATAAATTCAATAATAAATGCCGTAATCTCAGGCGCATTGAGCGGAATTTCGCCCAATATCCGCCGCAGTTCCTCCGTATCAAGCGCATATGCGCGCCCATCTCTCTTGTGCTCATAGCGAAAATGCAGCGCGGGATTCGCAGAGATGAGTATCGCAACCGTATCTGCGATGCCGCCAAGCGGCGGCCGGTCAATATGGGTGCGCCGGTAGGTCCCCGTCAGGCGCGTGCCGCGGCCCGGCTCGCTTTCAAGCCGGAAACTGCCTTCGCAGTTCTCACAGCCGGCCGCAAACAGCGGTATCCCCAGGCCGACCTTACGCGTGGTGCGCGTCGTCACAAACGGGCTCTGTACCGCCTTTACCATCTCGGGCGCCATGCCGCACCCATCGTCCGCGATGGACACCACGAAAGTATCCGCAGCGCTGTCCTCCAGAACGCGAATCACAATGTTCTTCGCACCCGCGCGGATGGAGTTCTGTGCCAGGTCGAGTATATGTAGCGAAATCTCCTTCACGCTTCCCCCTTCCCACGCCGAAGCACCGCTATGATTGCATCCGGGCTAAGTTCGGGCAGTTCCAGCATGCAGGCCTCCTCCGCCTCCCGGATATCCACAAGGCGGTGCGCATCGCTTGCATGAATACAGAGCTTCCCGCGCACACAGTGGGGCATTGTTTGAACGATCTCCACCGTGGGCAGCGCCACATCCGCTGGTATCAGGCCAAGCACCGGCAAAAGGCTGTTCGCCCCTTTATTAATGTGCGCCGGCACCATTACGCCGCCCAGATCCCACGCCGCCTTCGCAATTTCCGAAATGGACATAGCGCTTGCGGCAAGCAGGAGCCGTTCCTCTTCCCCCAAAGGCACATCGTCCGCATCGACAAGGATCTGCCTGCCAAACAGGTCCGGTTTATTCCGGATGCGCACCTGGCTTTTTTCGATCAGGCCCTCCATTGCAAACGCCGCATCAAGCGTCGGAAAGTAACAGAGCAGATGCACATCTTCCCGGCTTGTGGCCTCCATGCCCGGCAGCACGCATACGCCGTATTCCCGGCCCGCCTTGCATGCCCCAGGGAGGTTTCGCACCGCGTTATGGTCGCACACCGCAACGGCCTCAAGGCCCTTGAGCTTCGCCATGCCCACGATGTTCCATGGGGTCATATCATCGTCCGCACAGGGGGAAAGGCAGGAATGGATGTGCAGATCCACCGTGCAGCGCATCTTCAGCGCACGCCCAAGGCATACAGCCTGCCGCTCAGGATGTATTCCGACAGGGCGCTGCGCAGCACAGGAATCCCCTCTTCAGCCGCTTTTGCAAGCGTTTCCGGCTCAACCGCACAGCCCTCTGCCACGATCACGCACGAAAATTCATGCAGGCTCGCAACCGCAATCACATTGAGGTGTGTCTGCACCGTGATCCATGCCATGCCGGCTTCCCCGCGCGCCATCACAAAGCTGAGCAGGTCGCATACGCAACCGCCGGTTACCTCGCGTGTAAGGTCGGTTTCCGGGGTTAACAGATCCAGTTCCAACGATCCCATCAATTGCGCAACGTTCATGCTGTCACCTCCTCTGCTTCCGCACGTTAAAGATTGGTAAGATCCGCCATCTGGCGTGCAAGCTGTTCCACCTTTTCTTTCAGCTTAAACACGCAATCCACTTCTTTGGCATAGCCAAGCACGATGTCCTCCGCAAGCGTTCTGCAAGTGGGGCTGCCGCAGGAGCCGCAATCAAGCCCCTTAAAGGTCTTTGTAAGCTCATCAATGCGTTCCATCATGCTGATGGCCTCTGCAATGTTGTCGGAAAGCTTCAGCGTATCGCGCGGGACGCGGGGCTTTGCAGTGAAAATATCGTCCCGTGGCTCAGGAAGGGCGGTTTGGATCTCTCCATCTTCCTCCTGCATCCGTTCCACAAGCTTGCGCATCGTGTTCTGCGCCACAAATGCGTTTTCAAACACCAATGGTCCGCCGACGCACCCGCCCTCACAGGCGGAGCCTTCAAAGAATTCTAGATCGTCCAGCTTGCCGTTTTCGATTTCCTCGAGAACATAAATTACGTTGTGGATTCCGTCCACAGACAGGGTGTTGCTTTTGTGCAGCGCCGCACATTCGCCGCCGTATGTGGCCCAGTTCACCCCCTGCCAGCTTGCGTGGCGCTTCTTTTTCAGCGTCTCCGGCACCGGCTGCCTCAGCTGGGAGGAAAGCAGGCCATAAATATCCTGGATTGCGATTGCGCCATCCACATAGCTGCTCTGCCCGGAATGGATGCTTGCCATTTTTGCGGGGCAGGGCGTAATGAAAAATGCGCCGATCTCATCCATTGGAACACCATGCGTCTTGGAATACTCTTCCTTGGCCATCTTCCCTGCAACCTCTTTGGGCGAAAGCACATTCGCCACGTTTGGCAGCAGTTCCGGGAAGCGTACCTGAATGAGCGCTACAACAGCCGGGCATGCCGAGGAAATCAGCGGCCGGGCATCGGTCGTTTTAAGCATCTCGCGCATGGTTGCAGAAACGATGTCCGCTGCGCGCGCCACCTCGAATACATCGCTGAAGCCCAACGCAAGCAAGGCGTTGAGCACGTGGTCCACACTTGCGATGTTGCGGAATTGCCCGTAAAGCGTCGGCGCCGGAAGTGCGATGCGGTGCTTGTAGCGGAAGATCGCGTTGATCGGATCCGTCTGCGCAACCTTTGCATTGTGCGGACAGATGCGCACGCATACGCCGCAATCGATGCACAGCTCATATAGGATGCTCGCCTTGCCGTTACGCACGCGGATGCATTCCATAGGGCACCGCTTGAGGCATGTGGTGCAGCCCACGCATCTGTCTTTTTCCAGCTTTACGCTATGGTAGATCTGTTTTTTCTCCATGCACATCCTCCAAGCGCGTATACGGCCGCCCGCCGCGGGCAGTTCAGGGAATGATTGTCGAGGTTGCGTTGTTAATTCAAGTTGCGTTATAGTTCTTAGTTGCGTTATAGTTACAGTTCTTAGTTGCGTCAGTTCAATAAGTTGAAACCCATACGGATTGTTGTGCCCGAACCCAGTTCAGATGTGATTTCAAAGGTGTCCGAGCAGCGTTTCATGTTCGGAAGCCCCATGCCCGCGCCAAAGCCCAGCATGCGCACTTCCTCGGGAGCTGTGGAGTAGCCTTCCTGCATCGCAAGCGCGATATCCGCGATGCCCGGGCCTGTGTCCTCCACGACGAGAAAGATATGATCCGGATAAACGATGATGGTCATGCTCCCACCGAACGTGTGAATCGCAAGGTTGATTTCCGCTTCATAGGAAGCGATGGCCAACCGGCGCACAACCTTGGAGTCCACCCCCAGCCGCTTGAGCATGTTTTTGTAAGAAGCGGAAATCTGGCCTGCCGCGGCAAAATCCCCCTTCTGCACTCTGCGTGTTTCCTGATAGGTGGTTTCCTTCTCAGTCCGTTCCATCCGGGCGCGCGCGTCCTTTCATGCCGTGCTTATAGAGCTCACCACAGGCGTTGTACATGCTCATATCCGTGCACAGGATGGCAATGCCGTTCTGCTGCGCCACCTCGATCATCTCCGGGGTGGGGCGCTTGCTTCGCACGAATACGACGGCGCGCAAATCCAAAATCTGAGCCGTAAGCACGGTATGTACCGTACAAAGCCCGGTAATCAGAAGGCGGTCCGCATCGTTGCATACCAACACATCGCTCATCATGTCGCTTGCAACGGCATATGAGATGTCCAGGTCAAGGTTTTCTTCCCCGCAACGAACCTCAGCCCGCAGGATCTGCGCAATTTGGGAAACTTTCACGCGGTGCTCCTCGTTTTTCAGCCAATTTGGCGATATTTATCCAAAATGCCAGGGATCTCCGCCGGCGTTACTTTGCCGTATACATCGTCATTGATCATCATTGCAGGGGCGAGGCCACAGCAGCCAATGCAGCGGGTCGCATCCAAAGTGAACAATCCGTCTGCGGTGGTATTGCCCGATTCAATGCCAAGCTGCTTCACCAGCTCATCCATTACAAGCTGGGATCCCCTGACATAGCAGGCTGTGCCCAGGCAGAGGCCAATCGCATACTTCCCTTTCGGCTGCAGCGTAAACTGGGAGTAAAACGTCGCAACGCCGTAAATCGTGGATACGGGAACGCCGACCTTTTCGGAGATATAATGCTGCACTTCCTCGTCAACGCAGCCAAGAATCTCCTGTGCGTTCTGCATGATCGGAAGAAGCCCGCCAGGCTCATCCTTCCATTGCAGGATGACTTTGTCCAGCTGCTCGTAAAGTTCCTTCCGAGCGCCCTGTCCGTTGGCCATGTGTTTTTACCCTCCTTGAAAATAAGTAGACCGGAGGTATATCGTCATAAAACCGACAATATACCTTTTTTAATTTTATCATAAGGAATCGTGAAAAGAAAGCCGGAAATGAAGAATGCATTTTTAATTTTGTCGTTTTCATGTGCGGCTGTTCAGCGGCGCTTATGCGTGCCTTCGCGCGGGGTTCGCTGGGTGTTCCGGTGCTTACCATGCAAGTTTTCGTTTCTCCTCCTGCATTCTTGCGGCGTATCCGCCGCCTGCTTTCCCATGCGCGGCGGCACAAGGGCATGCTTGCCGAAGCCGATGAGATCCTCCCGCCCCGCTTTTTGGAGCGCTGTACGCGCAAGATCCCGGTACTGCGGCATAAAATACTGCATCAGGGCGCGCTGCATGGCCTTTTCAGACGCGCTTTTCGGGACATACACGCGTTCGCCTGTGCGCGGGTCGAACCCCGTATAGTACATGCAGGTGGAAAGCGTGCCAGGCGTCGGGTAAAAATCCTGCACCTGTTCCGGCCGCTGTCCGGTATGCTTTAAATATTCCGCAAGCTCCACAGCCGCGGAAAGGTCGCTGCCCGGATGAGAGGACATGAAATACGGCACGATATACTGTTCCTTGCCCATGTTCCGGTTGAGCTGCATGTATTTTGCAACAAAGCGGTCATACAGCGCAGAGGCGGGCTTCCCCATCAGGCGGAGCACCTGATCCGATACATGTTCCGGAGCCACCTTAAGCTGGCCGGAAACATGGTTTTTGATAAGCGTTCGCAGGAACGCATCGCTCTTGTCGTACATTACATAATCATACCGGATGCCCGAGCGCACAAACACGCGCTTCACGCCCGGCACGGCGGAAAGTTTTTCCAACAGCGCGATATAGTCCCTGTGATCGACCTCCAGGTTTTTGCAGTGTTCAAACCCCAGGCATTGCCGGTCCGCACATACGCCGCTTTTCAGCTGTTTTTTGCAGGCGGGCTGGCGGAAGTTTGCCGTTGGGCCGCCAACATCGTGAATGTTGCCCTTAAAATCTTCCTGCTGCGCAAGGAGCGCCGCCTCCTTCAAAAGCGAAGCGTGGCTGCGTGCGGAGATCACCCGGCCCTGATGAAACGTAAGCGCACAGAAGGAGCAGGCGCCGAAGCATCCGCGGCAGGAGGTGAGCGAAAATTTCACTTCAAAAAGAGCAGGGATTTCCTTTTGGTAAGCTGGATGCGGCTCCCGCGTATAGGGCAGCTCGTATACCGCATCAAGTTCTTCGGTCGTAAGCGGCGCTGCGGGCGGGTTCACAACAAGGAACGCATCCCCGTGCGGCTGTACAAGCCGTTTCCCACGGATTGCATCCTGTTCGCGGTATTGCACCATAAATGCGGCGGCATATGCCTTCTTATCCCGCGCTACCGCTTCATAGCTTTCGATCGTTTCATATTCATACACCCGCTCAAGAGAATGCGTCATGTAGCAGGTGCCGTTTACATAGGTGATCTGTTCCGCCGGAAGGCCGCCTGCAAGCGCATCCGCAATTTCGACGATCTGCCGTTCTCCCATGCCGTAAATGAGGAGATCCGCACCGGAATCCGAAAGGATGCTGCGGCGCACCTTATCATCCCAATAATCATAGTGGGCAAAACGCCGGAGGCTCGCTTCAATGCCGCCAATGATGACAGGCACGCCGCGGTACGCTTCCCGTGCGCGGTTGGCATAAACGATCGTCGCACGGTCCGGGCGCTTCCCCGCCTCGCCGCCGGGCGTATAAGCATCGCTCGAACGGCGTTTTTTTGCAGAGGTATAATGGTTCACCATGGAATCAATGTTGCCCGCGCTGATCAAAAACGCAAGGCGTGGCCTGCCAAGGCGGCGGAATGCCTCCGCGCTGTGCCAGTCCGGCTGGGAGAGAATGCCGACCGTATAGCCGTGGCTTTCGAGCACACGGCTGATAATCGCCGGGCCGAAGCTCGGATGGTCCACATATGCATCGCCGATGATATATACAAAATCAAGCTGCTCAATCCCGCGCGCGGAAAGTTCCGCAGCCGTAGTGGGCAGAAAGAGGGAAGTGTCTCTGGTTTTTGCTTGCTTTGCCATGCCCTTACTTTACCGCAAACCCTCCTTCTTTTCAAGGGAGAATGCGCCTACACCTCAATCCTGTGATGGAGCCCATCGTCCACAAGCGCAACGCCTTCTTCAGGGCCGTGGGCACCGCCGCGCACTGTGATTTCATACATCGCCCCGCCGAAGCGGTAACGCACCGTATATTCTTCAAACCCCGTGCAGGGGGAAATGAACAGCCTGTCTCCGCGCCGCACGATGCCCAACATATCCGAAAGCAGTGTCGTATACAGCCAACCGGCCGCGCCCGTGTACCATGTCCATCCGCCGCGGCCGGCATTGCGCCCAACCGCATAAACATCGCCGGCAAGCACATACGGTTCCGCCTTATAGCGGTGCATGGCGAGCGGGCCCGTCCCATGCGCAATCGGATTGAGCACGGAGAAGAGTTCCATCGCCTGATCCGGCTTGTTCAGCAGGCATGCTGCGCGCAGAAGCCATGCCGCAGCATGGGTATACTGACCTCCGTTTTCCCGTACGCCCGGCAGATAGTTGCTGATGTACCCCACCTCTGCATCCGGCTGCACAAATGGCGGAGCAAGCAGGCGCACCACGCCGTTTTCACGGTCAACAAGCAGGGCCATCGCAGATTCAAACGCTTCTTCCGCATGTGAAAGGCCACACATTGCCGCCCATGCCTGCGCAATGAGATCAATCGCACACGCCTCCCCGCCGCGCGAACCCAGGCTCCGCCCGTCGCCAAAGTATGCCCGGCGATACCATGCTCCGTCCCATCCAGCCTCCTCCAACGCGCCGCGAAGCGCATTGGCCTCCGTTTCATACCGCGCGGCGCGTTCCGCGTCCCCTGCCTGTGCCGCAACAGGCGCAAAGCGGGAGAGCACATCAAGCAGCAGCATGCCGAGCCACACGCTCTCTCCGCCGCCGTCCCCCACGCGGTCCATGCCATCGTTCCAATCCCCTCCGCCCATCAGCGGCAGGCCATGCGCTCCCTTTTCCAGCGTAAGGTCAATGGCGCGCGCGCAGTGCAGATACAGCGGCTCCTTCTTCTCTCCCTCGCGCATCACGCAATACAGGTCGCGCTTTCCCTCCGGGATGGACGCATCCGCAAGATACGGCGCATGCTCGTTCCAGATGGAAGCGTCGCCCGTTGCCTCTGCATACGCAAGCGCTGCATATGGAAGGAAGAGCCTGTCATCCGTGATGCGTGTGCGCACACCGTTCGCAGGCGGGTGCCACCAATGCAGCACATCGCCTGCTTCAAACTGCCGCGCGGCGCACAGCAGGATATGTGCGCGCACACGCTGCGCATCGGAATAAAGAAGCGAAAGCATATCCTGAAGCTGATCCCGGAAGCCGATTGCGCCGCCGCACTGATAATAGCCCGTGCGCCCGAGCACACGGGCGCTCCATGTCTGATACGGCAGCCACCCGTTCACGAGCACATCCATCGCCCGGTCCGGCGTTTTTACCTGCACCGCCCCGAGCCGTTCGCGCCACAGCGCGCGCACAGCGCCAAGGCGCCCCTGTGCAGCCTGCGCATCCGTGGAAAGCAGCGGTTCAACCGCCTCCGGCCGGTCTTCTCCCAACAAAAGTACAAGCGTGCGCGTTTCGCCCGGCGCCAGCACAAGCTGGGTGCGCAGCGCGGAAAAGCCCGTGCCGTAGGCCGTGCCTGCGGCATCCCAGGTTTCCCGCGCCCAGCCGCCGGAAAGCACGTCTTCACGGTCCATTGAGCATTCCACCGAAGCCGCGCCGCCCGCCATAGCGATATATGCTGCGGTTTCCCCAGGTTCACGCAAATTCTCCGCATAGCATGCGCGGCCTTCAAACCGGGTGAAGATGCTTGCCGGGCGCGCCTGATCTGCAAGCACCCATTCCGCCGCGTACACAATGCCTATGCGTCGTTCCCGCAGCATGGGGTTGCGCAGGGTAAGGATGGAATACTTCACCGGCAGCGCCGCATCCACAAATACCGTAAGCTCCGCAGAAAACTCCTCCGCTTCGGAGGAATAGCGCGTATAGCCAAAACCGTGGCGCGTTTCGGTGCGCGCGCCGCGCGAAAGCGGCCCCTGCGTGAGCGTCCACACCGTCATGTCCTCCGCATCATAAAGCAGAAGGATTTCCCCCTTCGGGTCGCGCACCGGGTCGTTTGCCCAAGGCGTGAGCTTGTGCTCCCGGCTGTTGCCGCACCATGTATAGCCGCCGCCGGTTTCTGTTACAAGCGTACCGAAGCGCTCGTTTGCAATCACATTTGCCCAGGGAAGCGGCGTACTTTCTCCGGGGGAAAGGCGGATGACGTATTCATCCCCCGCATCGTTGAAGCCGCCGCAGCCGTTTGTGAACAGCAGCGGTTCTTCCTTCGGCGCAAATGCGCCGCGCGCTTCCCGACGCGGCGTGAACGCCGCAACCGGAATCTCCCGTGCAGCCGGTGTTGCGAACTGGCGGCTAAGGCTCTTTTTCGGATCGACAGAGACGAGCGTAAGTGCCGCAAGCACAGCGCGGTCTTCCTCAGAAAGCGCATAATCGTGCAGCAGATGCACGGTTTCATCCCCGCCTGCACAGGCCTCGATCATATCCTGCAGTCTGAGGCGCAGCTCGCCTGCATATTCGTTTGGGTAAACGCCGAGAAACGCAAGGTCAAACCGCACGCCGCGTGCAGAAAGATATGCATGCAGCTCAAGCAGCGTTTTTGCCATGCGCACGGAAGCGTGCCGGTCCACACGGAGCGTTACAAGGGGCAGATCCCCCGAGATCGCGAGTTTCCAAAGCCCCTGAACGCCCGCGCATTTGCCCTCAGGCACCGAACGTCCCGTCGGGATGCCGAGGATCAGCCGCGCTGCGATACGCTCGTACAGCGTTGCCCGGCCCCGCTCCACCCCCTGAAAGCGCAGCGCGCTCTCTGCATGCGCCCAGGCGAGATCAAATGCCTCCGCCGCTTCCGCGCACATGGCTTCCGCCTCCGCAAGCGCAGCCCGTTCGCTTTCCGCCATGCCGAACACCAGCGTAAACTCCGCGCTTTCCCCTGGCCGGAGCGTCAGGTTTGCGCGCGCGCAAAGCCCGGGCTCAATGGGTGCAGACACGGTCTCGGGTACAGCCGCAGGCGTTTTCATCGCGTCGGCATATGTTTTGTTCCGCCCGAGATAAGAAAGCCGGTCCGCCGCATAGCGCACCCTGGCAGGCCCCGTAAGGCGCGCATACGCCCAGCAGGCGGCCCGCCCCCTGCGTTCAAACAGCAGCGTCCCATTTACGAGCTTCGCATCTACCGTAAGCTTCACAAATGCCGGGTGCGCAAGGTCCTCCGCCTGTGTTGCAAGGGCGATCTCCGCGAACACACCGAGCTCCAGTTCCCGCGGCATATCCCCATCGTTTTTCAGCAGCAGATGCCGCACTTCCCCGTCGTGGCGTGGGGAGACGCATACGAGAAGCCGGGACGTTATGCTGCCGTCCCTGCGTTCATAAGCCACTTTATGCGCTTCAAACGTCACACGGTATGCATCGGCCGCAGCGTTGGCAGGCGCGGCGCCGAGCGACCAGACGCGCGTTCCATCCCGCACGAGAAAGTGGATGCCGGAATCGGTGCGCAGCGCATCCGGCCGGAAGCGCGTAAGCATCACGTCCCCGCACCGGCTGTAAGAAATGCCCCCATCCGTTAAAAATGCGGTATAGCGCCCATTTGTCAGCAGCTGCGTTTCGGGAAGCGCGCCCAGCCGCGTTACCACGCGCGGCCTGCTCTCCCTGCGTGGCAGCGGCTCCTCCTTCGGCGCTCCGCCGCTGCGGAATGCACGGATGGCAAGCGCAAGCGAGGGCCGTTTTTCCGCGAGCAGCAAGCGCGCCGCGCGCACCTCCGGCACGCACAGAAAATGCGCAGCAAGCGCGTTGCCCGTAAGCGCGTTTGCAGCTGCGCAAAGGCTCATGCCCTGATGGTGCGCCATGTAGCTTTTAACCGGTTCAAACGGCACGCCCTCGCGCAGGCGTTGCGGGGTGAAGTCAAGCGCCTCGTAAAAGCCGTACTGTCCAAGCGCGCCAAGCGTCTCCAGACGCACAAGGTTTTCAACGGCCGCACGCGGCTCCGCCATAAGTGCAAGCATGGAAGAATACGGCGAGATCACGCATTCCCGCTCCCGCGCGGGGGAAAGCGCCAGCGCATGCACGCCAAAGGCGCGGTATTGGTAATACATCGCCCGGTCGAATGCATAGTATCCCGATTCCGAAATCCCCCAGGGGGTGCCGGCCGGCACGGCGGTGCGCTGTGCGCGTACCGCCGCCATGCAGCTTTCAAACAGCAGGCTTCCCTCTGTCATTCCCGTAAACAGAACGGGCATCAGGTATTCAAACATGGTGCCACTCCAGGAGATGAGTGTTCGCCCGCCGCCCGCATCCACAAGCAGGCGGGACAGGTTTTGCCAGTGCTCCGGATCCACCTGGTGCAATGCGATGGCGATGAAGCTGGTAAGCCGCGATTCGGATGCCATAAGGTCATACCAGGATTTTGTAAGGGTTCCGGAAACACAGTCGAACCCAATATGAAACAGTTTTTTCTTTTCGTCGTAAAGCTTGCGGAAGTCCATGCCTTCCGCAAGCGCGCGCAGGCGCTTCCCGAGCGCCGCTGCCTCAGGCGTTTTGAGTGCGGCAAGCGCGCTTTCCGCCGTGAGAAGGCAGCACGCGAGATTTCCGCTGTCCACCGTGGAAACATAGCGCGGCGCAAGCGGGGTAAGGGGAGAAAGGGAGTACCAGTTATAAAGATGCCCGTTCCACTTTTCCGCACGCTCCATGCGCTCCGCCATGGAGCTGAGGCGCAGGAGGAGAACCGAGGATTCGATCAGTCCAAGCGCATGCGCGGCCACAGCGGAAAGCATCGCCATGCCAATGTTTGTGGGAGATGTGTTTTTAACCGCAGCGCCAAGCGGCGCCTCCTGAAAATTATCCGGCGGCAAAAACCCGTTTTCCTCCGTGCAAAAGGTCTCAAAGTATTGCCATGTCCGTTTGGCCCAGCCGAGCACGGCTTCACGCGCGCCGGGAGAGAGCGGCTCCCCGGCACGCGGCCGGTCCAACCGGAGCACAAGCGCGGGCGCTGAAAAAAACAACGCCGCAAGCAGAAGGCTTGCAATGGGCATGTGCCCCAGAAATGCGCTCGCGGCCATCAAAGCACCCGCAAGCAGGCATGGCCAAAGCAGCTTGCACGTTCCTACAATCCCTTGCTGCTGCGCTTTTTTGGAGGTTTCCGCCGCCGTCTGCCACTCAAGCATGTTGCGGTGGGAAACGAGCACGCGCCAGAGAGAACGCCCCATTGCATCCCCGTTTTTCACCGCAGCAAACGGCAGCGTTACAAATTCGAGCAGCGCTCTCTGCGCCGCCGTTGCGCGCTCGCGCAAAGCGCCCCATGCATCCCGCCCCCGGAAGCCCTGTGTAAAGAACGAACAAAGCAGGCTGCCCGCGTCCCAAAGGAAACCATCCCAAAGAGCAACAAGCCCGATCCACACGTATGCGCCGCCGCCGAAATAGGGCATGAGCAAAAGCAGGTTGAACACCGCGGGGGCCAGGAGCGTGCGGCGCAGGTTATCCAGCATCTTTGCACGCGAAAGCAAAGAAAGCGGCGTCTTGTGAGGGCTGTCCGCCGCATCCTGCAGATGCGGCAGCAGGAACGGCAGAAGCTGCCAATCCCCACGCATCCAGCGGTGCTGCCGCTTCCACCAGGCGGAAAACGTGGAAGGCTCTCCATCATAGAACGCAACGTCCCCCATAAAACCCGCGCGCAGGAAGCAGCCTTCCAGAAGGTCGTGGCTGAGCACGGTGTTCTCCGGGATCCAATTTCGCAGTGCGGCACGAAAAACAGTTACATCAAAAATTCCCTTGCCGCCGAAGATTCCCGTGCCGAAAACATCCTGATAAAACTCGCTTGCGGCGGACGCGTAAAGATCCACGCCGCTTTCCCCGCTCACCAGGCGCGCAAACGGCGTTTTTACAGCGGAGGAAAGCGTCTGCCGCATGCGCGGGGCAATCACGCCATGGCCCTGACGCACTACGCCGTTCCGATCGGCCAGCGCGCGGTTAAGCGGATGCTCCATCGCACCGATGCACTTTGCGAGCGCGCCCGGCGGCAGGACGGTGTCCGCGTCAAGCGTGAGGCAGTAGCGCACCTCTTTGGGGAGCGGCGCGCTGATGAGCACAAACGGCCCGTCCTCCCCCACAGCAAGCAGCTCCACCAGGTCGGAGAGCGCGCCGCGTTTGCGTTCACGCCCCATATATACCCCGTCAAAACGGGAAAGTTCCCGCTTGCGGTGCAGGAAAAAAAAGATGGGAGCGCCGTCCTTGGCATAGCGGTCGTTTAAAGCGTCCGTTTGCCGCTTTGCCTCCGCAAGCAACTCCCGTTCCCCGGCGCGCCATTCCTCAGGCCCATCCTTAAAATCCCCCAGAACGGCAAAGCTGCAGTTTGAGAGCGGATTTGCAAGATAGTGTGTTTCCAGCTGCGCAAGCGATGCGGCAACCGCATCTTCCGACAGGACGAGCGTTGGCACTACAACGAGCGTGCGCGCATGCGCAGGTACGCCGGAGGACAATTCCATGCGCGGGATGCGCACGCTCTCCCGCCCCCACATGGCGATGCGCACGGCGAGAAAGCGGCCAAGGCTCCACGCAGGCAGCAGCGAAAGCATGCATGGCACAAAGCCGCCCGTCGCGGCAAGCGCGATGAGCGCTGCCGTAAGGGCAAGCTCCCCTGCGGCAAACAGCGCAAGCTTCTGGTTTTCCGCAAGACGAATGCGGCGCTTGTCCGGCCGGAGCGCATTGCTGAGCATGGGTTCTCCTTCTTCAAAGAGATATGCGCCCACATGTGCAAGCCTGCCTTCCCCTTCCTGCGCCAACCGTACCGCCGTTTTTGCGACCACCGTCTCGGCTACGGAAAGCCGCCGCGCAAGGCGTTCCACACATGTGCGGTAATAGGCACGCGTTGCCGCATCCATTTGCGAATAAACAGGGTCGCCCCGGAGTGCAGCCTCCACACCGCTGAACCGCTCAAAAAAATCCCGGAAATCAAGCGAATCAAGGAATCTGAGGCTTGCAATCGCGCTCTGCATGCGCGCGGCGTTCTGAGCCTGAATGCGGCGATCCTTCCCGGTGAGCGCATCCGCATCGGCATCTGCCATGCGCAGCGCCGCATTCACCCGTTCAATCAGGCGATATTCGTCCCTTTCCTGCAACAGCGCCATAAGGCGCTCCACGCATGCCGGCCGCGCCTGCAAACCGGTACGCTCCAGAATCATACCTGTGCGTTTGTCATCCCATGAAATGCGGCAAAGCGTGTCCGCAAGCTCCCTTGCGCGCCTATGCTCCTCCGCACGGCGCGCGGCCGCCTCGCTCATCAGGCGCACCACGCGCACCGTGCAGAGGCGGAGCATGGCGGGCAGGGCGCAAAGCTCACGCATGGAAAGCGGGCTGACCTGCTGAAATGCGGTTAAGTAGCGCGTGAGCGCCGCATCGTCAATGCGCGCGCTGTGATGTCCGACAAGCCCCGCCGCAACGGAGTAGGCCCGTGCAAAGCCGACATGTTCCCCCTCGCGGTTTACGGGCAGCGTTTTATCCCGCAGCTGTTCGCTCATGTTCGTAAGCGCCACGAGGCTTTTTTCCACAACATAAAACGAATCCAGCAGCGTTTCGGCTGCGGGGGAAAGCTCCACGCCTTCCCGCGCCGAAGCGCACAGGCGCTTATAATCGTTAAGGATGGCCCGCCGGTCGCCACCCGGATGCAGCGTTTCCGCAAAACGGGTGCGCCGGGCGCGGCCCGCTGCGCGCGCAGCCAATTCCCTTGCGCGTTCTTCCAGCCGCCCTCCTTCCAGCGTTATGCCCACGAGGCCAAAAAACGCCCTGTTGACCGCCATATGCACAAATCCTCCTGAAAACTGGTATCCCCTATTCTTTCCGGGCGGTCCAAAAAAAACACGCGGCAGGCTTTTTGCCCGCGCGCGTTTCAGGAAGATTCATTTTATTTATGTTTGAAACCGGTTTCGCATGGCCGGCTCATGTTCAAAAAACGGCGCCCTGTTCTTACTTCCGCCCTTCTGAAGCATGAGGCTTTCCCTCAGCAGGCTTCCCCCGTTCCGCACGCCTGTCAAGCAGCGCATTGAGGGAAAGCCCCGCCACAGCGAACACGCCGCCGATCCATTCCTGTGCAGAGCCGCCCGCACCGGAAAGCGCATCCAGCACAAGCCCCATAAACACCTGCCCCACGAACAGGATCAGCGTGAGCTGAAACGCAGGCATGCGCGGCGTTACGAAGCTTTGCACGGACACCGTGACCACGCCCATCAGCCCGCCGAGATAGGCCCAAAGCGGCACGGTGGCCGCAGCTTCAGGCAAAGACGGCGCCCCCTGCATCAGACGCGTTAAAAGCCAAACGCAAAGGGACACGGAAAGCCCCACGGAATAATTGTACCACGTGCTCACAAAAAGGCTTGTTTTTTCCGCAAGCAGCGCGTTTACGCTGCGCGAAAGCACGATCGTGACGCCCATAAGGAAAGAAAGCAGCACGGGAAGTATGGCGGTTTTTGCGCCGTAAAGCATGCATCCGATACCCGCCGCCGTAAAGAGAAGGCCGATGAGCTTTGCTCCGTTGAAGCGCTTTACGGGCATGTGAAACAAGCCGAACTGATCCACCAGGAGGGAGGCCACCGTCTGCCCCAACAGGCTCAGAGCAACCATTGCCGAAACGCCTATGCCGCCGGTGTAGGCCGCGTTGTTGCAGACGACCGTGATCACGCCGATCGCACCGCCGAGGAACACGCCCGGCTTAAGGCCGCGCACCGCGAACACGCGTTCCCGGCGCACGAGCGCAATCAGCGAGGCGGGCACAATCCCCACCGCATGGATCATGACTGTGGAAAGATACGTCCCATATGCATTTGAAAGCGTTCCGTTGACCGTAACCATCGCCGAAACCAGCATGGCAGTGGCAAATGAAATCAAATAATACATCGCTTCGCTCCTTTTACGCCCACTAGCATACGGCGGTGGCTTGACAAACAATAGGACATATGTCATATTGTTTCAAAAGGGGATGAAATCGATGCAACAGCTTCCGCTTTCCGGGCCGCAGCGCCATGCAATGGCTGCGGCAGGCCTCCCGGCAGACACGCTTTGCGGCGCAGTTGCGCTCCGCTTCGCGCCGGGCGAGTCCATTTGCACGGCAGGGCATCCGCTTGCCTATTTCATGCTTGTCCTCACCGGGCGTGCGAAAGCAAGCGTCCTTGCGGAAAACGGGCGCGAGCTTCTGCTGTGCTTTTCTCAGGCGGGCGACATCATCGGTGATCTTGAGCTGATGCTCGGCACATTTACAGCCGAAACGAGCATCCGCGCCCTGACGGACGTGGTGTGCGCAGGCGTGCCGCTTGCGCGCAACCGCGACGCGCTCTGCACGAATACGACCTTCTTGAACCGGGTCGGAGCCGCCCTTGCCGGCAAGCTCAAGCGCAGCACGGAAAACTGCTCCCATATTATCCTTTACCCGCTGGAAACGCGCCTTTGCGCCTACATCGCTGCCACGGCGCACGGCGGCCTGTTTGCGGAACCGCTCACGGAAACGGCCGGTTTGATCGGCACGAGCTACCGCCACCTGCTGCGCTCGCTTGAGCAGCTCGCTGCGGAAGGGTTCATCGAGCATGCCGGGCGCGGGCGCTACCGCATTGTGAACGCTGCGGCGCTCCATACGCGCGGGAAAGGGCTATATTCGCTTCCCTGACCAAACCCGTTCGCGGGATGCCGTTTCGTATTGCTCCGCGCTGCGCACATGAGGCGAAACTTTACAAAGAAAGCAGGAATGCTCCCACATGCCTGCGCCGGATCATTTCATTTTGCTCCCGCTGCTCCTGTTCCAGTCGGGTCTGCGTAAAACCAAGCTCATGCTCCGTCATAAGCGTTTTGCCGATGAGGTCCAGCGTGCCGCCAAGGGGTGCAACTTCCTCAATGATAGAAAGGGCATAACGGTAGCCCATGTAAAACGCATAGCGCAGCGTTCCGCAAGCCCCATCGTCCCATGCTATTTCGGCGGATGTCAATTGCTCGTCAGCGGTTTCACCGAGTTGCCCATGCAAATCCGCAAGCAATTCATTCACGTGCTTCCGCTTTTCATAGTAAACAGAATACCGCTGCGTTTCAGGATCACGGAGAATCGCTTCTCCAACGAATTGTTCAAACGGCCGTTTATCCGCATCCTCATCATTCGCAAAGTATTGATTAAAACCAACATAAACGCCGCGCGTAAAACTGAATTTCAGAGCATACTTCAGGCTGTCCAAATGGGCCGCCTCCACTTCCGCCAGGCTTTTTCTTTGCCCCTCGGTCAGCATTGCGGCAAGCGCCTGTTCGGCTTCCGCGCAGCTCTGTTCGCCCGTTTCAAAGCCAGTATTCACCAGCTCGTTTCTGTGCGCCGCAAGGATTTTGTCCAGCAGTTCATCGGTAAACATCCTTTCATTCATTGCTTCTAATTCATTTTTGATATTCATAAAGCTGCTCCGTCCTTTTATTTTCTTAAATGATTTGAATTACCGTTTTTTGTCTATACTCTATAAAATCCAAAGTGGTGCTATTGCTACCATAAATTATAATAGCATTATCGGGTTTATGTCAACCACGCCATTACTTAAACTAATAGCGTGATGCCATATGATATTGGAGGCTCCGCAGTGCGCGACAAAAAGGAAATCAACATTTATATCGGGAACCAGATCAGAATCGCACGGGAGCGCGCAGGCTTAACGCAAGCCCAATTTGGTGAAATTGTCTCGCTTGGAACCAAAAATGTATCCGACATAGAACGCGGAGTCGCGGGAATTACGGTATCCACGCTAAAAAGGATCTGTGAAAAACTGTCTATTTCCAGCGATTCAATCATTTTTGGAAGTCAGGGCAAAAATGATGTTGCGTATCTTGCCGGTAGGCTGGAACGTCTGCCACCGCAACAGTTTTCAGCCGTAGAAACATTTTTGAACCAAGTCTTTGAGCTGTTTACCCGTTTGGAGGACCTACCATATAAAAAATGAAAGCTGGCTGGCGGCAGTACCATGCAGGCAGTTTTCACAATTACTTCTATCCTGAGGAGGGAATTCATTATGCAACAAATCCGAATCATTGAACTTCCCCGGATGAAGGTCGTAAAATCCGGCCCCATCCGTACAGAGCAAGCTTTTAACGCATTCAACAAATGGTTCTCCGATTACCATGCAGCATTGCCGTGCGAGCTTTCGCCGCGGGACTTCATGTGGTACAACGAACGGAAGCAGGCAACAGAGTGGGTCTATGCGCTCCCCACAGGCGCGGATGAAACCGACTGCGGCGGCTATGCGGTGGAAGAATTCCCCTTTGGCCTCTATGCCGTGGCCGTCTGCAAGGATGCAGATTTGGATGAGGCTGCGGACTGGATGAAAACCCAACAGGAAATCAAGGACTGGGTTGAAAAAAGCGAACTTTTCACGCTGCATGTCAACGCGGAGGGCGAAGAGGAGCGCTACCCCATGTTTCATATCGTGACGCCTGGCTGGCTGCAAGCCAAAAGCTTCTGCCTGGAGGACATGTACGTTCCCATCCACATGAAAGAATAGCGTTGTCGGCTGCGGAAAAGATCGCCTGCGATTTTATGTGTGAATCAAAGCAAGGCTCCCGCCCGTTTTTCCGGCAGGAGCCTTTTTGCTGTTTTTCTGTCGTTTGCTGCTTTATTTTTGCAGCTCCTCAAGTCTGGCCTGCTGCTTCTGAAGCAGTGTCTTCGCGTTTTCGAGCTTCTGACGCTCCTCCGCGATGACCCGCTCCGGAGCCTTGGCTACAAAGCCCGCGTTGTTGAGCTTGCCCTCCGCGCGTGCGATGTCGCCCTCCGTCTTGCTGATTTCCTTCTTCATGCGCTCAATTTCCTTGTCGATATCCACAAGGTCCGTAAGTGGAATGAAGGCTTCCGCAAGCTGTCCCACCACGGAAACCGCGTTTTCCGGGACACCGGCTTTGTTAAGCTGCACATGGATGCGGTCTGCGCCGGCAAGCCTCATGACATAAGGCGAAGCTTCCTCCATCGCCGCCGCATCGTCCGCATGCGCAACAAGCGTCATGGAAACGCGCTTTGCCGGCGGCACGTTCATCTCCGCGCGCACGTTGCGGATGGAGCGGATGAGATCCATCACGCCTTCCATCGTTGCCGCCTCCCGCGGGAATTCCAGCGCTGCATCATACTGCGGCCATGCGGCGCGCATGATGGTCTCCTCCGCGCCGGGCAGGTTCTGATAAAGCTCCTCCGTAATGAACGGCATGAACGGATGCAGGAGCTTCATGGAGCTTGCAAGCACATGCACAAGGATCGCACGGACGTTTGCTTTCGCAGCGGTATCCTCGCCGCTGAGGCGCGACTTTGCCATTTCGATATACCAATCGCAGAACTCCGTCCAGATGAAATCGTAAATCTTCTGTGCGGCAAGGTTCAGGTCAAACGAATCAAGGTTGCCCGTCACTTCCTTTGCGATGGTGTTCAGGCGGTGGAGAATCCACTTGTCCGCCATGTCAAGCGCGGTGCTGTCGATCTCGCCCGGCGCTTCTTCGCCCAGGTTCATCAGCACAAAGCGCGCGGCGTTATAAACCTTGTTGCAGAAGTTGCGCGCCGCTTCCACCTTCTTGCTGTAAAAGCGCATGTCGTTTCCCGCGCTGTTGCCGGTGATGAGGCTGAAGCGCAGCGAATCCGCGCCGTAATCCTTGATGATCTCCAGCGGGTCGATGCCGTTGCCAAGGGATTTGGACATCTTCCGTCCAAGCTCGTCGCGCACGATGCCGTGAATGTAAACCGTGCTGAAGGGCTTTTGCTTCATCACCTCTTTGCCGAACACGATCATGCGTGCCACCCAGAAGAAGATGATATCATAGCCCGTCACAAGCGTTGCGGTCGGGTAAAAATACTTGAGCGCCTCCGTCTCCTCCGGCCAGCCGAGCGTGGAGAACGGCCACATGCCGCTTGAGAACCAGGTGTCGAGCACGTCCTCATCCTGATGCATGGGCGCGCCGCACTTCGGGCATTTTTCCGGCGCTTCCGCGGAAACCACCGTTTCGCCGCAGGCGTCGCAATAATAAGCAGGGATGCGGTGACCCCACCAGAGCTGGCGGGAGATGCACCAATCCCGGATATTTTCCATCCAGTTATAATATGTTTTGTCGAAGCGCTCCGGCACAAACTTGATCTCGCCCGAACGCACGGCCTCAAGCGCAGGCTCTGCCAGCGGTTTCATATCCACAAACCACTGTTTGGAAACGAGCGGTTCCACCGTGGAATGACAGCGGTAGCATGTGCCCACGTTGTGCGCATACGGCTCCACCTTCACAAGGTTGCCCGCCGCATCAATGTCCGCAACGAGCTGCTTGCGGCATTCCATGGTCGTTAGTCCCTCGTATGCGCCGCCGAGCTCGTTGATGTGGCCATCGTCCGTGAATACGCGCAGCACGGGCAGCCCGCAGCGCACGCCAACCTCGAAATCGTTCGGGTCATGCGCAGGGGTGATCTTCACCGCGCCGGTGCCGAATTCCATCTCCACATATTCATCCGCCACGATGGGGATCTCCCGCCCCACCACGGGGATGACCACCGTTTTGCCCACGATGTCCGCATAGCGTTCATCTGCCGGGTTCACGGCAATTGCTGTATCGCCCAGAATGGTTTCCGGGCGCGTTGTTGCCACGGTGATGGAATAGGATTTGTCGGGCGCATCGTAACGCACATGCCAAAGATGGCTATTCTGCTCCTCATATTCCACCTCGGCATCCGAAAGGGCCGTCTTGCACGTGGGGCACCAGTTGATAATGCGGTCGCCCCGGTAGATGAGCCCCTTGTTGTAAAGCTCCACAAACACCTTCGTGACAGCTTTGTTGCAGCCCGCGTCCATGGTAAAGCGCTCGCGTTCCCAATCGCACGAGGAGCCGAGCTTTTTCAGCTGCTGCACGATGCGTCCGCCGTAAACGCGTTTCCATTCCCATGCGCGCTCCAAAAATGCTTCCCGGCCAATGTCGCGCTTGTCGATGCCCTCCTTCGCCATCTGCTCCACAATCTTCACTTCCGTGGCAATGGAAGCATGATCGGTTCCGGGGAGCCAAAGCGCCTCGTATCCCGCCATGCGCTTGTAGCGGATCAGCACATCCTGCAACGTTTCGTCAAGCGCGTGCCCCATATGGAGCTGGCCCGTGATGTTCGGTGGCGGGATCACGATGCAGTACGGCGGTTTGCCGGTGTTGGGCTCGGCATGGAAGTACCCGTTCTTCTCCCATGTTTCATACAGCCTGTTTTCCACAGCGCTGTGGTCGTATGCCTTGGGCATTTCCCTGTTCATTGGGTCAATCCTCCTGTTTCTATTCGGTTCATAAAAAAAGAGCAATTCGCCTTCAAAGGACGAAATGCTCGCGGTACCACCTTTGTTGGGCTTGCGCATGGCACAGCCCCACCTCATGCGCCTTAACGCGGCGCGCTCGTTCCGGCTTACCCAAACCCGCTCGGCCGGAATGCTCCGAAGCGACCTTCCGCGCCTGCCCGCCGACAGCCCTTGCAGCCGGTGAAGCCGTCTCTCTGATGCAGGATGGAGCGCGTACTCCTCTTCTTCAACGCAATCGTTCAATTATGTTTTAGTTTATGCGGAATGCGGGCATTTGTCAAGCATCCGGCGGATTTTCCTTCACCTCGCATGTGCAGGTTTCGCAGCACCGTTTAACTTAGCAGCAAAGGAGCGCACGGTTCTTCCGTGCGCTCTTATTTCACCGAACCCCGATTGACAGTCACTTGACCGTATGTTATACTATGCACAAACAAAGGCAAGGAGGTTCTCATGATCGGTCTTTTGCCCGGCTCCACGATCGAGGTGGAGCTTTCACGCCGCGGTATTGCGGAAGACCTCCTCGCGCCGATGTTCCTGGCCGGCGGGCTCGTGCTCTCGCAGGTAGCGGAAATCACCGGGCTTGCGCCGCACACCATACAAAACTGGGTGAAGCGCGGCTTCGTTTCCCCGCCCCGCGGCAAGCGCTATGCGCGCGATCAGCTTTCACGGCTGCTCATCATCAACGCTTTGAAGGATTCGTTGCAGATTGAAAGCATTATCGCCCTCTGCGCACATGCAGGCGCATACATGGGAGCAGACGGCATGAGCGACACGGCGCTCTATTGCCGCTTTACGGACGCGCTCGGCGCCCTTGGCGCGGGAATCCCCGCGCGCGGGGCGATGCGCACGGCTGTAGAAGCGTCGCTTGCGGATTACGCTGAACCCTATGCAGGCGCAAAGGCACGGCTGCTGAACGTGCTTGAAATTATGCTGCTTGCGTATTCTTCCGGCGTGCTGCATCAAAATGCGCAGCGCCTGCTTAAGACGCTCGATTTATAACCATTACGGGGGAGGAATCATACATGCTTGCTTGGTGGGAATCGCTGGATGCACTGGAACGCGGCTTTGCTTTCGTTGCATTTCCGGCCACAGCGCTGCTGTTGATCCAGATGGCGCTGACGCTCATCGGCCTTGGCCACGATGCAGATGCCGACCTGGATCTTACCATCGACATTGACGGCGACGGTGTGCCGGATATCCCGGACATCAGCGCCGCAGACGCAGCTTCCATCGGAGACCATGACGCAGGGGTTGGGGCGGGCCTTCAGCTTTTCTCCCTGCGCGGGATCATCGCGCTCTTCGCCGTCGGCGGCTGGGTTGGGCTTGCCTTTTTGCGCAGCGGCACGGATCGCGGCCTTGCCGTGCTGCTTGCCGTTGCAGCGGGAGCACTTGCGATGGTTTTAACGGCGCTTATTCTCAAATCCTTCCTGCGGCTGCAATACAACGGCACGCTTGATGTGCGCAACGCCGTGGGCCTTTCCGGCACGGTCTATCTCACCATCCCGCCTGCACGCAGCGAAACAGGTAAAGTGACGCTGCTTTTGCAGGAGCGATTGACGCAGATCGATGCCGTGACGGATTGCGAAACGCCCATCAAAACCGGGGCGGAAGTTGTGGTTGTGGGCGTATCCGGAAAAACGACGCTGATCGTGCAGCCGAAAGGCTGAGCGGTCGTTTCATACAATGTCAGGCATAAAATGAAATGAATGCAATAAGGGGGTAAAATCAAAAATGCCAGGAATGGAAGGAATCATCGCCGCAGTCGTTATCGCAGTGCTGCTGTTCTCTCTGCTGCTTGTGCTGCTCACACGCTACAAGAAGTGCCCATCGGATAAGATCATGGTCATTTACGGCCAGGTGGGCCGCAACAAGGATGGTTCAAGCAAATCGTCCATCTGCATTCACGGCGGCGCAGCGTTTGTCTGGCCGCTCGTGCAGGCATACCAGTTTCTGGATCTCACGCCGATGTCCCTGCAGGTAGACCTTGTCAACGCGCTTTCCCGCCAGAACATCCGCGTAGACGTTCCCTCCCGCTTCACGGTTGGCATCTCTACCGAGCAGGGCGTCATGCAGAACGCGGCGGAACGGCTTCTTGGCCTGAGCCTTGCTTCCATCCAGGAGCTTGCCAAGGACATCATTTTCGGCCAGCTGCGTCTCGTTGTGGCTACAATGGATATTGAGGAGATCAACACCGACCGCGACAAGTTCCTTGAAGCGGTTTCCCGCAACGTGGAAACCGAGCTCAAGAAAATCGGCCTTCGCCTCATCAACGTAAACGTAACCGATATCAGCGATGAGTCGGGCTACATCACCGCGCTTGGCCGCGAAGCTGCCGCAAAGGCCATCAACGATGCGAAGAAATCCGTTGCCGAGAAGGAACGCGACGGCGCCATCGGCGAAGCGAACGCCAATATGGATCAACGCATCAAGGTGGCACAGGCAAACGCTACCGCCATTCAGGGTGAAAACGATGCACGCATCGATGTGACGCGCTCCAACGCCAAACTGCGCGAGCAGGAGGCGGAAGCCCAGCGCATCGCCACCGCAGCGGAAAAGGTACAATCCGCAAAAGCGCTTGAGGAGTCCTACTCCGCAGAGCGCGCCGCAGAAGAAGCGCGCGCAGCGCGTGAAAAGGCCACGCTTGAGGCCGACATCATTGTGAAAACCGAAGTGGAAAAGCGCCGTATTGAGCTGGAAGCCGAAGCGCAGGCGGAGCAGATCCGCCGCAAAGCCCGCGGCGAAGCGGACGCAATCTACATGCGCATGGAAGCGGAAGCCCGCGGTGCGCAGGAGATGCTCATCAAGCAGGCGGACGGTTTCACGCAGGTTGTGGCTGCGGCGGGCAATCCTTCCGATGCGCTCCGGCTGATGCTTGCGGACAAGATGGAAGCTCTGATGCAGATTCAGGTGGACGCCATCAAGAACATCAAGATCGACAAGGTGACCGTTTGGGACGGCGCGAACGGAGAAAAGAGCGCCACAGCGAACTTCCTTTCCGGGATCGTCAAGAGCATCCCGCCCATGCAGGAGCTGTTCGACATGGCGGGCATGCAGCTGCCGAGCTACCTCGGCACGCCCAAGGCGGAAGAAGCGCCCGCGGCCGCAGAGGTCACGGCGGAATAAGCGCCTGTCTTTCTGGATAAAACAAGCGGGAATGCCATAGGCATTCCCGCTTGTTTTGGGGCGGTCCCGCCGCCTTACGGGTTCACTCAGGAGCCGGAATTCAGCGATGTGCTGGCGATCACCTCATACACCACATTTACCTTCGCAGTCACAGAAAGTTCGCCTGTGCTCACGGAGATGCCGTTTGCATCATTCGATGCAGCCATATCAGCCGCAGATGGTTCCCTCACAGTTTCTTCGTATACATACGGTTGGTAGCTTGCACTCACTTCATTCACGGAAACGGGGATCGGCGCAAGCTCAACGCAGAGTGCTGCAGCCATGGCATTCGCCTTGCCCCGCGCCTCCACTACGGCCGCAGTAAGCGCATCCTGGTATGCTCCGCTTGAATCGGATACCGTAAAGGCAAGGCCGTATGTGCTCGTCGCGCCTGCGGCGATTGCATCTGTAATCACCTTTCCGACCGTTTCAATTTCACGCACCGTAATGCACAAGGTATTTCGCATGGAGTATCCCACAAGTTCTGCCGGGGATTTGTCGTAATTGTATTCTTCCCCCAAATGGATGTCTTCTGTTTGGATGTCCGCTTCCTGCACGCCATTCACTTTCAGCGAAGCGAGCACGGCATCCGTAAGCTCTGCGTTTTTTTGTTGGGCATCCTCCGCCTGCTTCTGCGTGGTCTTAATCACGATGGAAACCGTTGCAAGATCCGGCGTCAGTTTCACTTCCCCTTCGCCGCTCACAGTGAGCGTTTCACGCTCGGATGCTTCCTGCGTGATATGCACATCCGGTGAGATCACCGTAGATTGGGGCTGCGCCGTCTGTGCAATCTGCTCTTCGGACTTGCATGCACACAGCAACGTCATGCACAAAAGCGCACAGCACAGAAGGATCGTTTTCTTTTTCATTGTTTATTCTCCTCATATAGTTTATTGCCATCATCCCCGTTTTTATGGGTTCGCGCTTTCCGGCGTTTACGTACTGCACGGACGCACAGCAGCACCACAGCAACGACGGCTACCAACACCAGGAGCACCGGAAGCGCCGATACGAACCAGACGAACGCATCCACAAAGAACACGCCCACGCCGTTGAGCGAATCCGAAAAGCCGGCCTCGATGCGCTCGCCCACGGTTTTCGCCGCTGCCGGACCTTCCCGGTAAACGGTTTCATATACCGTGATGTCGATCGTGGTATACTCAATCAATGCGTCATAGCGGCGCAGCTCGCCGGTCAGCGCTTCGATCTCCATCGTTACGCGGGCAATCTCCGTTTCAAGGGCAATCACATCCGCAAGGTTGTCGGTTTCCACAAGGATGCTTTTGAGCCGCTCGAGCTGCATATTGAGTACCTCAAGCCGCGTTTCCCGGTCAAAATACTCCGCGGTCACATCGTCGGTGTAAGCCTGCTCGCTCTGCACGGTTCCCATAGCCTTCACATCGCTGAAGAACGCCTCTGCGCCCGCGGCGGGAACGCGCAGGGAAAGCGTTGCCGTGCGCCCGCTGTCCCCGTAAATCTCCGGCTTCTTTCCATCGATATACGAACTTTGAAGATAACCGCCCGCTGTTTCCAAACGTTCTTTCAGTGCGGTGAGCAGAGAATCAAACGCATCCGTTTCCAGCCGGATCTCGTAGGTCAAAATCACCTTGCGCCCGCCGTACTGCTCCCCCGCGGCCTCCGAACGCATTGCCTCCTTGGCGCTTGCCGAAAGTGCATATGAGGCGTCATATGTCACGCTGCTGCCAGACTCCCCGGACTCCATCTGTGGTTCACTCGGCATGGAATACCCCGTAGAATAATCCGCCGCCTCGTTCCGAGCCGAGCACCCCGCCAACAACAGCGCAGCCAACAGCACCGCGGCAACAACCTTTACGCTTTTCCGTTTCATTGGGATCGTTCCTCCTTGCGTTTCTTTCAGTTTCCAGATTGCGGGCATGGCATATGTTTCATTATACCCTATCCTTATAACGCAGGCGAGCACTTTATGGTTGCGAACCTTTTTAAATTGTGGTAAACTATCTCTTGTAATTTCGCCGGAATGATGGAATTGGCAGACGTGACGGACTCAAAATCCGTTGGTAGCGATACCGTGTGGGTTCAAGTCCCACTTCCGGCACCATTGTGGGTGTCCTTAAGGGCGCCCACATTTTTTGCAGCATATTTACTTTCTTGCCGTACCGCTTTCCAGTACCATTCGTCCGCTATTTAAAACTCATTTCCCTGTTGCATTCCCATTGGGGCGGAACCGCTCTACAAAATCGGTGCATTCCTGCCGCCATGGACTGCCGCGCATGCCAAATCTATGCTATAATTTTATGAATACTATGGCAAGCGATTGGGGCATGTGCGGGTTTTGCAGCCCTTCAAACCAACATGTCATTTGATGTTGGTATTTGATGCATTCAATGGGCAGGAGGCGAAACAGATGCGTAATTTTTGGTCACAGTACGTGCAAACCACCGGAGAATTATATCGTAGCCGGAGTTTGCGTTTTCACGACGGCAATAAGGATCTGTGGCTGCGGGCAATCGGTGCAAAATGCGGAGACCATGTTCTGGAGGTTGGTTGCGCGGGCGGCGCATTCTGCCACCGGCTGCTGCAATACAGGCCCGGCATCCAAATGACAGGGCTTGATCGTGATGCGGGGCATATTGCATTTGCCCGGGAAAAGACACGCGCGCTTGGTCTTCATTGCGATTTTGTAAATGCAGATGCAACCGCAATGCCCTTTGCGGATCGTACATTCGACGTTTGTTTTTCTCACACTGTTGCCGAGCATGTTCCTCATGAACCCTTCTTTGGAGAGCAGTTCAGGGTGCTGAAGCCCGGTGGGCGAATCTCCGTCCTTTCCGTCCGTTCCCGACTCGGCGTGAAGGAAAACGGAGCTCCCATAAGCGCGGCAGAGCAGGCGCTTATCGAAAAGGCATGGAATGGTTTAGACCGCTTTCCGGGCAGTGAAACCATCGGCGCCTTTGAGATGGATGAGCACCAATATCCGCGCGAGCTGGAAAAAGCAGGGTTTGTTCATGTAAATGTGAGCCTGTTTACCGTGATGGATTATGCGCCTGACAACGCTTCCGTTTCGGACACGCTTGCAATCGAGCAAATCGAATGCCGGCGGCTAAGCAATATAGATGCTGTGCGAAAGGCGCTCCACATAAACCCCTGCGCGCTGAGCGAAGCAGAGCAATTTGAACTGCTTACGCTGATAAACGCGCGTTTCGACAAGCGCATCGCCCAATACCATGCCGGTGAGCGTTTGTGGGATTTTTCGTCGATAACAATGCTTGTTTCGGAGGGTATAAAACCATGCTGAACCTGGTGCTCAAGAAAACCCTGCAGGGGAAGATCCTCGACATTGGCGGAGGCGGGGAGGGGGTAATCGGCCGAATTTATCAGGCGCAGGTCACAGCCATTGACAACCGGCAGGAAGAGCTTGACGAAGCGCCTGACGGGTTTCGGAAGCTCCTGATGGATGCGCGCGCTTTGGCGTTTCCCGACGCCTCTTTCGACCATGTCACCGCGTTTTATGCATTGATGTATATGCCAAAGCCCGTGCAGGCGCAGGCTGTTGCCGAGGCAGCGCGGGTGCTGCGGAGCGGCGGGGAATTTCATATTTGGGATGCCAACATTGTTTCCGCCAGCCCGGAACCGTTTTGGGCCGAACTTACCATCGATGCAAACGGCGAATCCATTGAGGTTACATACGGAATTGTGATGGAAAACGCCCGGCAGGATGCCGCGTATTTCACCGCGCTGTGCAGTGCTGCAGGGCTTCGCCTCGTGGAACAGAAGGGCGCCCTGGATGGATTTTATCTTCGTTTTATTAAATAATGGAGTAAGGAGCCACTGCAATGAACCCTATTCCTGCAATTCAAAGCATGAGCCGCTGGGAATCATATTTTTCCGCGCCGGAAGGCAGCTCCGCGTTCCAATTCCTGTATGGGAAGGGCAGCAAAGCGCTGCAGACAGAACGCTACCGCCGCGTACTTCGCGGTTTTGCGGCCCGTTTCGGAGAATTCCCCGTAGCGCTCATCAGCGCGCCCGGTCGCACCGAGCTTTGCGGGAATCACACCGATCATCAGCATGGCCGCGTGCTTGCAGCGGCAGTCTCGCTTGACCTTATTGCCGCCGTGCGCCCCAATGAAGGGAGCACCATGCGCGTCTGCTCGAAGGGCTTCGGTGAGGCCGCCGTTTCCCTTGAAAATCCTGCCCCCTGTGCTGTGGAATGCGGCACCTCCGCAGCGCTTGTCCGCGGCGTTGCGGCCGCGCTGCGGCGTGCAGGGTTCCGGACAGGCGGCTTTGACGCCTTCATCCTCTCTGATGTACCGCAGGGAAGCGGGCTTTCCTCCTCCGCGGCATTTGAGATCCTGCTCGGCACAATTCACAACATATTGTTCAACGCTGGCACAATTCCGCCCATCGAATTGGCAAAAGCCGGGCAAGCCGCCGAAAATTCCTACTTTGGGAAGCCCTGTGGGCTGATGGATCAGGCTGCCTCTGCGCTCGGCTGGGCGCACTGCATCGATTTTGCCAATCCGGACCGCCCGGATGCCCGCAAGGTTCCCTGCGATTTTGCCGCCCACGGCGTTTCGCTTTTTATTGTGAACGCAGGCGGCAGCCATGCAGGACTTACGCAGGAATATGCCGACATCCCTGCGGAAATGTGTTCCGTTGCAGAATGCTTCGGCTGCAAGGTATTGGGCGAGGTATCCCCCGCAGCGTTTCGCGCAGAACTTCCTCTGCTGCGCGGGCGCATACCCGACCGCGCCCTTCTGCGCGCAATGCACTTTTTTGCGGAAAACGAACGCGTGCTGCAAATGGCGGAAGCATTGCAAACGGGGGACATGGCGGCTTACCGCAAAGGCATGCTGGCTTCCGGCGCATCCTCTATGGCGTTGCTGCAAAATGTTTATCCGGTTTCCTCCGTTGCAGAGCGGAGCCTGTCCCTTGCGCTCGCACTCGCGGAAAATTGCCTCGGCCCGTGCGGCGGTGCATGGCGTGTGCATGGCGGCGGCTTTGCGGGCACAATCCAGGCTCTTGTGCCGGATGCACAGGCGGATTCCTTTCGCGCTCAGCTTGGAAGCGTATTCGGGGCTGAACATTGTGCGCCGCTTATGGTGCGCCCCGTAGGCGGCTGGGCGCTGTCCCCGATGCGCTTTTTTCATAGTTGATACGTTTTTTATCATTTTCTTCTTGCAGGAAGCTTATTTTGAACTTGCAGACAGTCTTCCTGCTTTTTTAATTTCCAATCTTTTTTCGCCTTTCAGTCCTGCACGTTTCATGCGATTACCATTTTTTAAGAATTTACTTCCTGGATTTCCTGCATTTATTGTCTGTTTTCCGATGTTTCCCCGCTCAAAATAAATGTATTTTAATTCACGTTTTTTATTATTACACTCCCTTAAGAACGCTGCATCTTGATTGAAAAACGTGTATTTTTCTTAATTTTCTTAACATAACGCATTTTTGTCGACAATAAACTATAAACTCCACGCACAAAGTATACAATTGATATTGACATATCAACGCAATGGATTTATGATATCCATGGTGACTGGGGCGCCCCTGATCGCCTACGGTCATCCAACTCTCGAAACATTAATACGGAGGTCAAACCATGAACGCTTACATTCAGGAAGTACTCGACAAGGTAAAAGCGCGCGATTCCCACGAGCCGGAGTTTATCCAAACCGTTGAAGAGGTCCTTACCTCGCTGGAGCCCGTAATCGAGCAGCACCCGGAATATCAGAAAACCAGCCTGCTCGAGCGGTTGGTTGAGCCCGAACGCACCATTGAGTTCCGCGTGACTTGGGTCGACGATGCCGGCAAGGTTCAGGTGAACCGCGGCTATCGCGTACAGTTCAGCAGTGCCATCGGCCCCTACAAGGGCGGTCTGCGCTTCGCCCGCAACGTGAACCTGTCCGTCATGAAGTTCCTTGGCTTTGAACAGACGTTTAAAGATAGCCTTACCTCTCTGCCCATGGGCGGCGGCAAGGGCGGTTCCGACTTCGATCCCACCGGTAAGAGCGATATGGAAATCATGCGCTTCTGCCAGGCGTTCATGACTGAGCTCTATCGCCACATCGGCCCCGACGTAGACGTTCCCGCGGGCGACCTTGGCGTAGGCGGACGTGAAATCGGCTACCTGTTCGGCCAGTATAAGCGTCTCGTTGGCGCTTATGAGAACGGCGTTCTCACCGGCAAGGGCCGCTCTTTCGGCGGTTCTCTGATCCGCCCCGAGGCAACCGGCTTCGGCGCTGTGTACTATCTCTGCGAAGTGCTTAAGCATGAGAACGATTCCATCGAAGGCAAAACAATCGCTGTTTCCGGCTTCGGCAACGTGGCTTGGGGAGTTTGTAAGAAGGCCGCCGAGCTCGGCGCAAAGGTCGTCACGCTCTCCGGCCCGGACGGTTACATTTACGATCCGGACGGCGTTGCGACTCCTGAAAAGCTCGACTATATGCTTGAGATGCGTGCCTCCAACCGCAACCGTGTTCAGGACTATGCTGACAAGTTCGGCGTACAGTTCATCCCCGGCCAGAAGCCCTGGGGACAGAAGGTCGACATCTGCATGCCTTGTGCATTCCAGAACGAAATCGGCATGAAAGAAGCGGATCAGATGCTCGCCAACAACCTCAAGTATTATATTGAAGTTGCCAACATGCCCACCACCAATGAAGCGCTGTTCTATCTCATGCAGAAGGGCCTCATCGTTGCGCCTTCCAAGGCTGTCAACGCGGGCGGCGTTTCCGTTTCCGGCCTCGAGATGAGCCAGAACTCCGAGCGTCTTTCCTGGTCTGCCGAAGAGGTGGATGCACAGCTGCACAACATCATGAAGAACATCTATGCTGCTTCCGTGCAGGCGGCAGAAGAATGCGGCCTTGGTTACAACCTGGTTGCCGGCGCAAACATCGCAGGCTTCAAGAAGGTTGCCGATGCCATGATGGCGCAGGGCCTTGTCTGATTCGGATACCCCTAAGAAAAAACAAAAAGCAGGGGCGGATCCTTTGGATCCGCCCCTGCTTTTTGCCGCATCAATGCGCAGCAGGTTTGCTTTTCCGCTTTGGAAGTGCGGAAGCCGGGATTTCGCCGGAGCGCTCCAATGCGATGCGGGTGATGATGGGGCCAACCAGTTCATAGACCAACGTTGCGCAAAGCACAACGGCGCGAATCTCCTCACCGTATTCCGGCAGCTTCGTAATAACCACCTGTGCCATGCCAATGGCTACGCCCGCTTGCGGCAGCAGCGTCAGGCCAAGGTAATTTCGGATTTTCGGCTCGCTTTTCACAACGCATGCACCCATCCACGCCCCAAAATACTTCCCCACAGAACGGGCAAGGATGTAAAGCAGGCCGAGCAGGCCAACCGTGGTAAGCACCTGCAAATCCAGTTCTGCACCGGAAATAATGAAAAACAGCATGAACAGCGGAGGCGTCCAACGGTCCACCCCTTCAATCAGCGCTTCAGAATCCTCTCTCAGATTCACCATCGCAGCGCCAATGGCCATGCAGGTCAAAAGCGAGCTTAGCCCATACCTGTCCGCAATTGCCACCCCAGCAAACACTGCCGCAATCATCAGCGAAAGGCGGTTTGCACGCGAGCGGAAGAAGCGCAGCAGGAACGAAAGCACCGTGCCGAGCACCGCGCCTGCAATGAGGGAAAGCACAATCTCCAGTAAAGGCGAAACAAGCATGTTTTGCAGCGTGGGCACAGCACCGCTCGTAAGGGATTGCGCCATGGCAAGCGATATGGCAAATGCCGCCAGGCCGATTGCATCATCCATTGCAACGACGGAAAGCAGCGTGTTCGTCATCGTGCCCTGCGCGCGGTATTGCCGCACGACCATCAACGTGGCTGCCGGTGCAGTTGCAGTAGCAATTGCGCCGAGCGTAAGCGAAAGCGGCAGATCAAATCCACAGACGATCAGCACCACATCCACAAGCGCAAGCGCAGAAAGCGCCTGAAACACCGTGATGATCAAAGCCTTCGCGCCCACGCGCTTCAGGCTTTCGCGCTTGAACTCGCCGCCAATGGAAAAGGCGATGAACCCAAGCGCAACGCTTGTGATCTGCGCAACGCCAGCAAGCGTGCCTTCATGAAACAAGTTCAGGCAATACGGCCCCACTGCAAGGCCCGCAAGCAGGTATGCCGTAACATTTGGTAGATTTACTTTTTTCGCAAGGCGCGTCAGCAATAGCCCCAAAGCCATTGCAGCGGCCAAACAAAGCAACGTATTCATGGCCTGTTTTTGATTACTCCTTCAAAATGCATAACCGGAACAGAGAACATTACGCCTGTGTTCGGTTCGTCAAAGCTGCCGCATTCGGCTTGAATTGCCTCCTTTGCCGCAAGGATCGTCTCATCCTTCATTACGGCAAGCACCATCTTGCCTTCCCCCGTTTCCTCCGTGTTGAACAGGCTGCGCAAAGAGCCGAAAAATGCGGGCGCTTCCCCGCTTGTTGCAAGCATATGCGCCATGCCCTCACAGTTCACCACCGTCGCACCGTTAACGCCCGCTTCTGAAAGCCGCGCCAGCACCGCCGGAATCCGATCCGCCCGGTTCGTAATGAAATACAGCAGTTGCATCTGCCACTTCTCCTTCCCACATGAGATTCTCATATGTTATACGCTTTTATTTTTAGTTTGTCAATATATTTATAAATAGAAAATATTTTTCCAAATTCAACTTTTCCCCAAAAACAAAAAGCGGACGAAACCGATTCGTCCGCGTAAACCGCGTTTTGCGCGTTCAGGATTCCATGATATCTCGGATTTCACGCACAAGGCTGCCAAGATCCTTGCAGCCTGCAAGTGCGCTGTTCACATGGGAAACATGCACATGGTCGTCTTTGTCTACCCGTGCGTATCCCTGCATCGGGTTGACTGAAAAGCGGTAGGCTTGTTTTGCATCCGGGCTTTGTGTCAGGAAAAACAGGTAAACCTCACCTTCTTCCAATGCAGGGGCGTTTGCCTCGCCATATGAAAGTGCCTTAAGCGTACTCGCATCCACAAGATTTGCGCTCATAGCCGGAGCATACACGAGGTCAACCGGATCCCCGTAATTGAGTGCGCCCTTCAAAACGCCGTAGGCTTCCACCTGTGCAAGGGCAGCGGGCAGTGTGTTTTCAATGATGGTGCCATCCGCCTGAGACCGAAACGCCATATCCTTGACCGGGGAAATGGATGCAACACGGCCGATGAAAACCTCGTCTGCTGCGTCGATGAGCGCGCCGAGCTCCTTGTAATAATACGTGGCCGCCGGCGCAGTAATCACAGCATCCATCCGCTCGATATCGCGTTTAATGTCGGAAAGCGCAAGCTGCGTTCCCGCAAATGCAACTGTTCCGTTTTCAGAAACAGGCAGCGGCGCATCGGAAAGAAGCTCATAGCGGCGCATATCCTCGGTGTGGTACATCTCTTCGCCTTCCGCAAGGTAGAGAAGATAGGTCTCGCCTTCCTTCATCGCACCCTGCGTGCAATGGATAATATCCCCCGCTTGCGCATAACCCGCCACAACTTCTTCCACGGAAAGGTCGTAGCAGGTATCGCCTTCGCTGTTGATGTGGGATTGCACGCACTCGCCCATCACCACAAGCGCCGCGTTTTTATAGATGCGCTGCACATCGGAAAGCGCGCGTTCGTCGGAGAGCTGAGCTCCAACAGGAGTCGCACAGGCGCAAGCGAAAGCGCCCACAGCCAAAGCCATCGCAACGGGTTTCCAAAAGGATTTCATGCCGCGCCCCCTTCCCGTCAGAATTCATAGTTTGTTCATCACTCTTATCATAGACGATTTTGCGCCCCAAAAGGTTGCACAAAAGTAAACATATTATTAATTTCGCCTTAAATTCCCGTTTCAATTCCGAAAAACAATGCGCCAAGGCCCGAATTTACATCTCGCGCCTGCCTTCCACGGCCTTGAGCAGGGTCATTTCATCCACGTATTCCAAGTTGCCTCCTATCGGGATGCCATGCGCAATCCGCGTGACGCGCACGCCCTTAGGTTTGAGCAGCCGCGCGATGTAGGAAGCCGTTGCCTCCCCCTCCACATCCGGATTCGTTGCAAGGATAACCTCGTTCACGCCTTCCTGCTCCACACGCTGAAGCAGTTCCTTGATGCGGATGTCGTCCGGCCCGATGCCATCCATGGGGGAGATGGTACCATGCAGCACGTGATATTTCCCGCGGAACTCGCGAAGCTTCTCCATCGCAAATACATCCCGTGCATCGCGCACCACGCAAAGCACATCGCTTTTGCGCGCCGCATCCGCGCAGATGGCGCATGGTTCAACATCGGTATAGTTCCCGCAGATCGGGCAATAGCGCACGGTGTCACGCGCGCGCGTAATCGCCGCTGCAAGTTCCCGCGCGTTTCCTTCCGGCATATCCAAAATATGGTATGCCAAGCGCTGCGCGCTTTTCGCACCGATGCCGGGCAAGCGTGCAAGCTGCATTGTGAGCGCGTTAATTGCTTCGATGCTCATCCTGCTGCGCGCTTAGAAGCCAAGGTTCATGCCGCCGGTCACGCGGTTCATCTCGCTCGTCATGGTTTCATCCGCCATGCGCAGCGCCTCGTTGACCGCTGCGAGCACAAGGTCTTGCAGCATCTCCACATCGTCCGGGTCAACGCAGGCAGGATCAATCTCAATCGACTTCACAACTTTGCTGCCAAGCACTGTGGCTTTCACCACACCGCCGCCTGCCGCGGCCGTGAATTCTCGTTCGGAAATCTCCTGCTGCAAGCGCTGCACATCCTGCTGCATCTTCTGCGCCTGCTTCATCAGCTGCTGCATGTTGCCGCCCATGCCGGGGAAACCGCCTCGTGCCATATAAAAACCTCCTGCGAGCTGGCCATTACGCCAAAGTATATTCTAACAAGGTATTATACCATATGTGGTGTCCGTTCTACAACATTTTGCGCAAAATCCTGCATAAGCCGCTGAAATTTGCACGTTTATTCCACGATCTCCAGCATATCGCCGAACGCCTTGCGGGCCGCTTCCTCCAAAGAAGGCGAGTTCCCTGCATCCTCGCCTGCCATCGCCACGCGCAGCTTCATTCCGCCTGCCGCGCCGGCAAGCGCGTCCGCGGCCAGCTTAAAGTTCTCCGGCTTGACAAACGCATCATAAAACGGTTTTTTCTCAAAGCGGACGATGAGCGTATCGCCGTCGCGCTGCCAGTCCGCCGCTTTGAGTGCAAGCACGGCAAGCGTTGGGTTTGTTTTTTGCAGCGCTGTGCGCGCGGCATCCCAAAGCGCTTTCGCGCTCCCCCCCGGTGCGGCCGGCCTCTCTGCGCGTTTTTGCGGCACCTCCTCAGGCGGGGCGGGCGGCGCATCGTCATCCGATGGGGGAATATATTCGGCCTCGTCTGCGGGTTCGGGCGCATCCTCCCAGGGGGGCACATCCTCTGCCGCACGCTTTGCGGGCGTTGTGGTAGCCTTTGGCGGAACGCTTTGTGCGGGCACGCCGCTTTTCAGTTTCTGTTCCAACTGTTCTACCCGTTCAAGCAGGATATCAAGGCTTTGCGGTTCCTCCTCCGGCGTGGTAATGCGCACAAATGCACATTCAAGCTGCACGCGCGGCAGCGCCAGATAGCGCAGATTGGAAAGTGCGCCGAGCAGCACGTCAATTGCCCGGGAAAGGCGCTTTTCGCCACAGTGTGCGGCCTGTTCCTCATAGCGGCGCATTGCGTCCTCCGTACAATCCAGGATATCGCTGCAATGGCCGCAGAGCTTTGCGAGCAGCAGCGCGCGGAAATGCCGCGCAAGATCCTGCGTGAACACCGAAAGATCACGCCCCTCATTCACCACGCGCTCGAGCAGGCGCAGCGCGCCGTCCCGGTCGCCCGCGATGAGCGCCGAAGCGACATCGAACAGGAAATCGCTTTCCATGCTGCCGAGCACGCCGTAAACGTCTTCCGCCGCAACGTTGCCGCCGCAGAAGGAAATGCACTGATCCGCAAGCGAAAGCGCATCACGCATACCGCCCTCCGCCGCGCGGGCAATGGCAACCATGCCCTCTGGCGCAATGGACGCACCCGCACTTTTCAGCACGCTTTCCATGCAGGAGACGATGTCCTCCACGCGAAGGCGGTGGAAGTCAAACCGCTGGCACCGGGAAACGATCGTTGCCGGGATGCTCTGTGGCTCTGTTGTGGCCAAAATGAACACGACATGCGCGGGCGGCTCCTCCAGCGTTTTTAAAAGCGCGTTGAAAGCGCTCTTGGAAAGCATATGCGCCTCGTCGATGATATACACCTTCACGCGAAGGTCAAGCGGCGCGAAACGCGCCTTATCAATCAGCGCACGCATATCTTCCACGCCGGTGTTGGAAGCTGCGTCCAGTTCAATGATGTCCACGCCGCCGGTTTCCGCAATCCGGCAGCTCGGGCATTCTCCGCAAGGCTCGCCGGCTATGGGAGCATCACAGTTGAGCGCCTTCGCAAAGATCTTCGCCGTGCTGGTCTTGCCCGTTCCGCGCGTGCCCGTAAAGAGATACGCATGCGCCACGTGCCCTTCCAGAATCTGGTTCTTCAGGATGGTGGTAATGTGCTCCTGTCCGATCACGTCCTGAAAGCGTTTCGGGCGGTATTTTCGGTATAACGCCTGGTATGCCATAGGTTCCCTCCGTTCTTAGTACAATTCTATCATTTCGCGCATTGCATTGCCATAGTTTTAAAAATGCAGTATAATATTTGGAATGAATTTTGAACGCTTTAAGGAGACTTTTCCATGGAACAGCAACGCAAAAAGATCGTGTTAAGCGGCATCCAGCCCTCCGGCTCGCCGACGCTCGGCAACTATGTGGGCGCGCTGCGCAACTGGGCGCTTTTGCAGACGGATGACCGTTTCTGCTATTATTGCGTGGCCAACCTGCATGCCGCCACCGTCCGGCAGGATCCGGATGAGCTCAGGAAGCGCGCGTTTGATACGGTCGCGCTGCTGCTGGCCTGCGGCGTCGACCCCAAAAAATCCGTGGTATTCGTTCAATCCCATGTAAAGGAGCATGCCGAGCTCAACTGGGTGCTCGCGTGCAGCACTTATATGGGCGAACTCAACCGCATGACGCAATTCAAGGACAAATCGCAGAAACATGCGGACAACATCAACGCGGGCCTTTATACGTACCCGGTGCTGATGGCGGCGGATATTCTGCTTTATCAGAGCGACCTTGTGCCCGTGGGCGATGATCAGAAACAGCACATCGAGATCACACGGGACATCGCCATCCGATTCAACAAGGTGCACGGCGAAACCTTCCGCATTCCGGAGGGTTATATCCCCAAGGTGGGCGCGCGGTTGATGAGCCTTCAGGATCCTACGCAGAAGATGAGCAAGTCGGATCCAAACCCGAACGGCTACGTTGCCATCATGGACGATCCTTCTGTGATCCTGAAAAAATTCAAGCGCGCCGTGACGGACAGCGACGGCCTCATTCAATTTGATCCTGTGAACAAGCCCGGCGTATCCAACCTGCTGGCGATTTACACGACCTTCACCGGCAAAACGCTGCCGGAAGCCGAAGCGGAATTTGAAGGCAAGGGCTATGGCCACCTCAAAACCGCTGTGGCGGATGCCGTGATTGAGGAGCTCACGCCCATACAAAACGAATTCAAGCGTCTTGTTTCGGATGAAGCCTACATCCGCAGGATCATGGAGGATGGCGCGGAGCAGGCGCGCATCGCCGCAGCAGCAACGCTTGCAAAAGCGTATCACGCCATGGGGTTTGATGCGTAAAAACGAAAAACACACGCGGGCGGCTCGGTTGAGCCGCCCGCAGTTTGTTTATGAGTCATCAGCAGTTCGGGTTTTCTCCGCAGCATAGCGCGCAGAAACGTTTCAAACTAGCGGGAATCCCCATCCGGCTTCACCGCGGCAGCTCCTTTCAAAAGAAGGAGGAGATGGCAGAAGAGCCGCTTGTAAGGATTGCCGTTTTAGCGCGGCCTTCACGCTTTCCGTTCCAGTTCCCGCACGGTAGGCTCGCTTAAAATCTCCCCGTTTATGCTGAAGCGCGAGCCATGGCACGGACATTCCCAAGTGCGGTCATCCGGATTCCATTCCAAGCGGCAACCGAGGTGTGGGCAGCGCGACGACAGGATGTGCGCCTCGCCTGATTCATCCCGGTAAACAGCGTACTTTTCCCCCTCATGCTCCACGATGGATCCTTCGCCGCGCGGGAGGGCGGAGAGCGTCTCCTCCGGCAGGGAAAACGCCTCTTTTGCAAGCCCTGCGATGGTGTTCCCCGCATCGCCCGCAAGGTTTTTCATGCTCGGCAGCAGTTTAAAACGCTGTGGGTCGTAAATGCTATCCTCCTCCACCGCTTCCCCGGCGATCATTGCCGCAATGCGCGCCGCTGCAACCATTGCATTTGTAATGCCCCATTTATTGAACCCTGTTGCAACATACCAGTTTGGGGTTTCCGCACTATACTGGCCGATATAAGGCACTTCGTCCGCCGTGCGGCAATCCTGTGCAGACCATTGGGCAATGAGCTCGCACTCCGGATAGAATTTGCGCGCAACACAAAGCAGCTCCCGGTACTTTCCACCGGCGGTATTTTTTCCGCTGCGCACATCATAGGCTGCAAGGATGAGCGCATCCGCATCCTGAAAGCGTGCGCCGCGAAAAGAAAGCGCCCCCTGCTGCGCATCGATATACGCGCCTGAAAGCGGCGGTGCGCCGCGCAGCGCAATGGCAAAGGAACGCTGTTGGCTCATGCGCAGGAAATAATATCCGGGAATGTTGATGATGGGATAATGGCACGCAAACACAACGTGTTTCGCCTGCATCGTTCCTTCCGCGGTCAGGACGCGCATGTCTTCCACGCCCGTAACCCGCGTTTGTTCAAAAATCGTTGCGCCCATTTTCTCCGCGCGTTTTGCAAGCCCGCGTGCAAACGCCAACGGGTCAAACCGGGCCTGATCCGGAAAGCAAAGCGCTCCATCCACAGGGAAGGGGAGCTTTGTGACCTCGGAAAGCACCGCATTCAGCCCAAGGCGCCGCGCGGCCTCCGCTTCATCCCGCAAAGCAGCCATACCGTCCCGCGAATACACATATGCCGAACACCGCGTAAAATCGCATGCAATCCCTTCCTTTTCAACAAGATAAGCATACTCCTCCACTGCCGCTGCGTTGCTTTGGGCATATTCCTTGGCCTTTGTGCGGCCGAACTCGCTGAGGAGCTTTGCATAGATCAGCCCATGCTGTGCCGTCACCTTCCCCGTGGAGCCGCCCGTCGTTCCGCTGCCGACCGCGTCCGCCTCCAGAACACAGCACGCAATCCCGCGCTCGCGCAGGCGGTATGCCAAAAGCACGCCGGTCAACCCGCCGCCGATGATGGCTGTCTCCGTTTCCATGTCGCCCGTAAGCTGCGGGCGGCGCGTTTCCTCCCCGTTCTTTTCCCGCCAAATTGAAGCCATGTGTTTCCCTCCCGAACTGCATCTTACAGCTTATCGTTTCCCAAAGAGGCGCGCTTTATGATTGCTTCCATCCCCCAAAAACACCGAAAATCGGCCAATGTATTGACAGTTTTTCATACTTGTGCTATGCTTAGCAGAGAATTGAATATGCCTTATCAAGAGTGGTTGAGGGACGGGCCCTGTGAAACCCGGCAACCTGCGCGTGCGCAAGGTGCCAATTCCCGCGGCAATAGCCGAAAGATGAGCGAAGCAATATAATCGTCTCGTTTTTCGCGGGGCGTTTTTGTTTGCCCCAAAGAATGAGAAACCTCACTCCCCCAAAGGCACAAAAAAGGAGAAACTATGGAAAAACGCTTATTTACCTCTGAATCCGTGACGGACGGACATCCTGACAAAATTTGTGACCAGCTTTCCGATGCGGTGCTGGATGCCTGCCTCGCGGAAGACCCACAATCCCGCGTTGCCTGCGAATGCTGCGTAACGACCGGCCTTGCGCTTGTGATGGGTGAAGTCACCACGAACGCTGTGCTGGATATTCCCGCACTTGTGCGCAGCGTCATCTGTGACATCGGCTACGATGACGCCGCTTACGGCTTTGACGGCAAAACCTGTTCCGTGCTCGTGGCGCTCGGCAAGCAATCCTCGGACATCGCCATGGGCGTGGACCGTTCCCTTGAAGCCAAGGCCGGCGAAACGACAGATTTTGCGACCGGCGCGGGCGATCAGGGCATGATGTTTGGCTATGCCTGCAATGAAACCCCGGAATACATGCCGCTTCCGATCTACCTCGCCCATGCGCTTACGCGCAAGCTCAGCTCTGTGCGCAAGAGCGGCGCGCTTCCCTTCCTCCGCCCGGATGGCAAGGCGCAGGTGAGCGTGGAATATGAAGGGAATACCCCCGTGCGTGTGGATACGGTCGTTGTCAGCACGCAGCACGATCCGGATGTGACGCAGGAAGCCATCCGCGATGCCGTGATTGCTGAAGTAATCCGCCCCGTTATCCCGGAAACTCTGATGGATGCAAACACGCGCATCCTCGTCAACCCAACGGGCCGCTTCGTCATCGGCGGGCCGCACGGCGATTCCGGCCTCACGGGCCGCAAGATTATTGTGGACACATATGGCGGCTATGCGCGGCACGGCGGCGGCGCGTTCTCCGGCAAAGATCCCACCAAGGTGGACCGCAGCGCGGCCTATGCGGCGCGGCATATCGCAAAGAACATCGTGGCAGCCGGGCTTGCCGAACGCTGTGAAATCCAGCTTGCCTATGCGATCGGCGTAGCGCAGCCCGTATCCGTGATGGTGGACACGTTCGGTACAGGAAAGGTTTCCGACGGGAAGCTCACCGAAGCCGTAAAGGCAACGTTCGACCTCAGACCGGAAGCGATCATCAGCCGTCTTGATCTCAGGCGCCCCATTTACCGCCGCACTGCTACCTTTGGGCACTTCGGCGACCCTTCCATGCCATGGGAGCAGCTGGACATGGTAGAGGCCATTCAGAACGCCTGCAAATAAAGAGAAACGCAAAGCGGGAGCCATCCGCAAACGATGGCTCCCGTTTTTATGCACATGCAGTTTCTTTTCCGTTCCCTTATCCCCTGATATCTGCCGGGGTGGGCGGCGTGCCGACGGGCACAAGCCCTTCCGGCACAGCTTCACCCGCCTGCAGGGCAGGGCCCGTACCGATGTCAATCTCTGCCGGATTTCCTTTGTAGCGATCTGTATACAGCAGCTTGCTTTCCTCCTCCACGCGCTCACCGTTTACGTATTTATCCAGGTACGCCTCCGCAATATAGCCCGCTCGTTGTTCAATCCGCTCCTTCTGGTAGCCCGTCGGGATCGAGGTGACGTTGGTATAAACCGTTTCCGCCTCGCGCGAGATTACCTCGGTGATCTCACTGCGGGATTTATAGGTGACGCCTTCCGGCAGCGGTTCGCCATACACATAAACTGTGATCTGGTATCGGCTGCTGCGCCCCTCCACATTCTTAACCTCCGCAAAAATGAACAACGGGTATTCGGTATTGTTCTGGAACACAAAGTCAATGCCGCGCGTATCCACCGTTGCATCCAGCCCAACATCCACATAGTCGGACGGGATGGTGTGCGCACGCCGGTCCACAATCGCAATATCCGCACCCTCATCCATATTTGCGCCCGCACAAAGCAGTGCGTTGTAAAGCGTCGTGCTCGGCTGGCAGATGCCGCCGCCTGCCTGCAGGGTATATTCTTTGCCGCCGCTAATGCCGTTTGCAGCCTTCCAGCCAAGTTCAAAGGTGCGGGGTCCCACAACCGTGTTAAAACTCCATTGTTCGCCCGGCCGGATCGTATTTCCATTGATGATATCCGCCGCCTTGCGGATGTTGAACAGGCGGTTCTGCTTGGTTTCATCGTCACGCGCAGCGGAGAAGGTGGTCGTATATTCCGAAATGTACTGCGTGTGCGCCTTAACTTCATCAATGGTGTTTGTGGGCAGCACAGCATTGACGACCGGCTCCACTGTTGTTACAAATTCTCCGGTTCGCAGTGCGTATTCGATTTTATCCGCAGTGGCCTCGGCGTTGAGCGCACGGCCTTCCGCGCCTGCGATGTAGTTGAAGCGTTCTTCGCTCTCCCAATCGGTGATCGGCTCTGCATAAGGCTGCGTCGCTTCCGTGTTGATGGAAGGCTCCAGCTGCGCAAGCGCGAGAAGGATCGTTTCCCTGCTCCATGTGTATTCAGCATCGAATTCGCCTGCACCCGCGGCCAACACATCCTGAACCTCGGAATCATCGCTCCGGCCGTAAGCAAGGCCATCCACAAACATCTCGGTGAGGTCATAGCTCATGCCGAGATCGCTTGCGCTGAACGTCCAGCCTGCATCCTCCAACGCAACGGTAACCGCAACTTTTTCCAGCTTCTTTTCCGCCGCATATTTCACAAGGCCGGTTGCTTCCTCCGGCGTCATGCCGCTTACATCCACGCCAATTAGCTTTACGCCGTCCCGAAACGTTTTTTTCGTGCTCATGATGGCTTCAATATCTGTCGGGATATTGCCCGTGTCATCCCGGTTGGCCAGCCAAATGATGCAGATGATGCCCGCAAGGCCCACCACTGCCGCGAGAAGCACATGCAGCATACGCTTGCGCTGCTGTGCTTTCTTCCGCTTGTTTTCGCCGGTTGTGCCGCCGCGTTTTTTTGCAGAAACCACACCGTTTGTTGTTTTGGCAGCGCTGTGGGTGGTTTTTGAGCTGTTCGTGCCCCGTTTTTGAGTCTGTGGTTTCGCTGTGCGGCCTGCCTGCACACCGCTGCTCACCTTCCGGGCCGTACCCCCGCCGCTGCGCGCCGTGGAACTTGAAGTCTTTTTGCGCGGCGCAGTCTCCTTGGCTGCACGCGCTGTGCCTGAAGGAGCGCCTGCCTCCGCACGTTTTTTCATATAGTTCGGGAGTTGTGGTCCCGGATCATACGTATAATTTGCCATTTTTCCCTGTCGCCCTCCTGTAGAGCACGATTTATTGCAACATTACAGCAAAGCCCCTGTGGAAAAGGGCCTTTTGCACAATATTTCAATTTATTTTACTACGAAATGGCAAGAGAACGCAAGCTTTGCCAGAAATGTTCAAATTTTGTCAAACGGTGTGCAGAATTTCCCAGGACACCTTTCTAAGAAATTTTGCAGAACCGGCTTGTAATCCGAAAAAACGCAGGCGCAGCCGTTGCTGTGTCTGCGTTTATGCTTCTGAAGCAACTTAGTTCGTGTCGTCCACCATGCGGTATCCGACGCCAACTTCCGTAAGGATATAACGAGGCTCCGCAGGATTTTTCTCCAGCTTGCGGCGGATGTTCGCCATGTTTACCCGCAGGATCTGGTTATCTTTTGTGTGATGTATTCCCCAGATCTGCTGGATGATATAATCATACGTCAGCACTCTGCCGATGTGCTGCGCAATCAGCGTCACGATTTTATATTCAATCTGCGTCAGGTGTACATCCCGCCCTTCCACCATCACAAGGCGGCGGTCGAAGTCAATCTCAAGCTCCCCCGTCTTAAACCGGCCCGTGGGCATGTTGGTAACCTCCGGACGCATGCTGTGGCGCAGCGCCGTGCGGATGCGGGCCAGAAGCTCCGCAGTGCCAAAAGGCTTGGTGATGTAATCATCCGCCCCAAGATCCAGCGCCTGCACCTTTTCCTGTTCCCGCCCGCGCGCGGACACAACGATAATCGGCACTTCCGACCACTGCCGCACGGTTTTGAGCACATCCAGCCCGTCAATGTCCGGCAGGCCGAGGTCGAGCAGGACCACATCCGGCCGGTATGACGCAATCAGGGCAATCGCCTCGCGCCCCGTTCCCGCATACAGAGTCCTGTATTCATTCACGCTAAGGATTGATGAAATAAAATGAACGATCGCTTTATCATCCTCCACGATCAGCAGCGTTGTTTTATTGTTCATGCCCGGCTTCCTCCTTCGGCAATGTAAACTCGAATATCGCGCCGCCCCCTTCAGCAGCATTCCATGCGCGGATCGTCCCCTTATGCGCGTGCACAATGGCCCGGCAAATCGAAAGGCCAATTCCCATGCCGCGATGCGCGTCGCCGCTTGCCTCCTGCGGGTTTGTTCCCGTGCCTTCAAAAAGTGTGTCAAGGCGCAGGGGATCAAGGCCGGCGCCGTGGTCGCGCACTTCAAAGGCAACATCTCCGCCCATGTCGCGTACTGTAATCTCAACAGGCTGCGTGGTGTCCGCATGGAAAAACGCATTTTCCACTAAGTTGATCAGCACCTGCTCAATCAGTGTAGCATCCATTGGGATCAGAAGAATATCATCCGGCACACGCACCTGAATTCCTTTTTCCGGGAAGCGCTTGCGCAATTGCCCAACCGCCTGTGCCACGACTTCTTCCACGACCTCCGGCTCTTTTTTTACTGCAGCCGGGCCATCGCTGATCTTCGTGACGGAAAGCAGATTCTCTACCATACGGATGAGCCACTGCGAGTTTTCATGAATGTCCTCCACAAGTTGCAGGCTTACCTCTGCCCCTAACTGCTCGCCGCTTTCGAGGATGGTTGCGCTTGCGCCCTGAATGCTCGTAAGCGGCGTGCGCAGGTCGTGCGATACGGCACGCAGCAGGTTTCCGCGCATCTTCTCCGCCTCTGCCTGAAGCTGAACGCGCCGGTGTTCCTGAATCAACCGGTTGCGTTCCAATGCGAGCGCAAGCTGGGACACAATCATTTTCATCAGAACAAACAGGTTTTCGCTGGTTGCAGCAGCACATGTCTGCTCCGGCACATAAATTGTTCCGAATTTATGCTCCCGTATCTCAACCGGCAGCGTAATGCAAATCGGCACGTTCGCGGGAAGTGCTTCCCCCACCGGCGCATAGCAGGCCTGTGCTTCGCATACCCTTGAAAGATGCTCACAGGCAATGCGCGCATAGCTATCGGCATCATCCGCCGCAAGGAACTCATTTGTTAAAGCGTGCAACGCTTTGGTGCGCATTTCACGCAGGCGTGCAACATGCGCCGCCTCGCGGTAACGCGTCATAAGCGTGCTCATGATGATGGACACCACAAGCAGGGATGCGAAGGTAATCGGGTAACCGGTTTGCGTAAAATTAAATCCGAATTTGGGTTCTGCGAAAAAATAGTTCACGCCAATCACACTGATGATTGATGCAATGATTCCATAGATATAGCCCGGTGTGATGCTGGCAACGACTACAATTGCCAGCGTATAAATGATCGAAACATTGTTGTTCTCAACAAAATAGCTGTCCAACAGCGCAGCAGCCCCGGTGGCAAGCATAAGCACGGCGAAGCTTTTGAGCAATGGCCGCCATTCCAGCTTGCACTTTCTCCAAAGCCTGTCATCCTCGGCCTCCGGCAACGGCTCCCTGCCATGCGGTGCGTCCGAACGGATTTTTTGCAGTTTCCTGTTCATTTCCTTGCGCATCGTAGTCATACGGATATTATACTTCATTCAGAAGATGCCCACAATAATACTGCCTTTATAATTCCATTATACAGGAAACGGTGTTAAGATTTTGTTTATCTCGGCTTGCGCGCCGTTAAGGAAGCATAAAGCTTTATTGCGCTGTTGCCGGTTTGCCTGCGCCTGATTTTATTTGCTTCTCGTCATTAGTCATGTTTGGCATAAATCGTATGGAATAAAAATGTTGCTGTCAATATATGGTAATCCTGCGCGCTTGCGCAATGTTTTTTCAAGTGTTGGGAGAGGGGACGCAGTTGAAGCTATACAAATACAACAGCAGATGCAACATCGCAGGCATGCAGGTACGCGCTGCGCGCGAACGGGCGGGATTGTCGCAGGAACAACTTGCCGCAAGGCTGCAGCTTGAAGGGCTGAACCTGAGCCAGAAAGCCATCAGCCGCATAGAAACGGGCGACCGCATCGTGGCAGATTTTGAATTGCTGTTTCTGGCCAAGTCACTTGGCGTAACGGTTTACGAGCTTTTTAGAGAATAGCCCCTGGTCTCCCTCCGCGCCCCTGTTTCAAGCCGCAAAAGAGCTGCCCGGGCATATGTCCGGGCAGTTCTTGCTTTGTTCTGCGGGCTCTTTCTAATTTTGCAGAGATGCGATCAACGCCCATGCCTCTGTCGCTTCCTGTGGGAATACGATGACGCAGCACCCTCCTTGCAAAAACGCAATGCTGCTCCCCTCCGCGAGGGCATCGTAAACCTGCGCTTCCGTCAACGCTTCGAGTGTGCCGATAGCGCGCTCAAGGTCATAGTAATCCGGCTCCGCAGTGATGCACCAGTGCATCCGTTCGGCGCCTTCCTCTCCGCTTTCGGTTGTATAGTGCCCTTCCAACGCAACGGGCGCACCGTTTTTGAGCGTGACATGCGTTTCCAACTCCGTGAACCCAAAGGCGGCAAAGTCCGGCAGGTATTCCGAAAACGCATCCGGGCAGTCCGCAAGCGGGACATAGTCATAAGCATCACCCGCTTCAATGGGGAAGCGCGCAAAATCAATGGGATGTTCCCAAAACCAGTCGAGCAGCTCTGCCACGGCGGCATAGCCGTCGTTGAAGGAACCTTCGATTCGATACCAGCCGCTGTCCATCTCAAATGTGAGCGACTTGTTCCGGTTTTCCCGGCCCTCTGCCACAATCTGCACCCCGTCACGCTCTGTGACGGTCACAGCCGGTTCCAGGATATTACCTTCCCCGTCGGTCTCCACATAAATACAGTCTTCAAGCGCGGGCACCTCCTGATATCCTGCTGTAACCTTCAGATCGCTGTAATCGTCCATCGTTCCCCGGCGGCTCCAGACAAACTCGATGCTATAAAAGCTGCCATCCGCATTATAATGTGCGCCGCAATACAGAAGCGGGTGATTTTCCATCCGGGGAATCACGCCTTCCGCCTCAAGCTGTACCCGTGCGTCAGAAAAGCTGCGCGTCTGCGCATAAGGAATTGCGGAAGAGTCGATTGAAGAAGAACCACCCTGTTCCATTCCACCGTAATTGTATTGGAAATACTGCTCCGGCCGGAAGCCTGCCGACCATTGGAGCACCGCGGAGGAATCCGTGCCGCCGCGCCGGGCAAGCACAAATGCGCCCGTTGCAAGCAGGCAGGCACAGGCTGCTACACCCCCCCATTTCACCCATGGCGCCCGCTTTGCCGGCAGAACACCTGAAGCGGCCTCATTGATGACCGCATCACTGATGTTGGTTATGCCACGAAACAGCGTTTCCGCCTTCTGTTCTTTCTTCATAAAACGATCCCCTCCCTTTCGAGTTCAGCCTTAAGCGCTCCGCGCAGCCGGTACATTCGCTGCGCCAACCGTGCCGCCGGGCTGTGCTGCTCCTTTGCAAGCGCATTGAGCGGCACACCATACCAGTAGCGGCGCACGAACAGGATGCGGTCCTCCTGCGGCAGGGAGCGCAGCCATATGCTGATGCGTTCGCCCAATTCCTGTTCGTCCAGCGCCGTTTCAACGTTCTGCGGAGAAGGGATGCACTCCTCAAGCTCGCTTAAAAGCGTAGTCATGCCCCTGTTGCGCTTCCGGGCATGCGCATGCTGCCAACGGCCAAGTGCCACGTTGCGCACAACCCGCCCGAGCCACGCGCCAAGATGCTCGGGCCGCTCCGGCGGGATCGCATTCCAAGCCCGGTGGTATGCATCGTTCACACATTCTTCGGCATCTTCCTTTGCTGTCAGAATATTCGCGGCAATGCGGAAGCAATATGCGCCGTATTTCCGGCTTGTTTCGGCGATGGCTGCCTCGTCCCGCTGCCAATAAAGCGCAATGATCTCAGAATCCTGCATAGTCTCCCCCCTTCCGCGTTCGTTTCAAAAGGCCTTTCCCTTATAAAGACAGGGTTTTTCGTGCAATATTAGCCCGCACCTGAAAAATTGATGAAAAAATGCCCGCAGGCAAAAGCCTGCGAGCATTTTCGATTATGCGTTTTCCATATTGGGGGAATTAATACATACCCGGGGCGCCGCCCATGCCACCTGCGGGAGCTGCCGGCTCGGGAGCAGGGATGTCGCAGACGAGGCTTTCGGTGGTGAGAACCATTGCCGCAATGGAAGCTGCATTCTGCAGCGCGCTGCGGGTGACCTTCGTCGGGTCGATGATGCCCTTATCGGCCATCATGCCGTATTCGTCCACCTTTGCATCGTAGCCGTAGCCCGCTTTGCCGGACTTCTTGATGTTCTCCACGATGACGGAACCTTCAAGGCCCGCGTTTGCGGCGATCTGGCGGACGGGCTCCTCCAACGCACGGACGATGATGTTGACGCCGGTCTTCTCATCGCCTTCCTTCGTGGCAGCGAGCGTCTTCACGCGGTCGATGACGTTGATCAGCGCAACGCCGCCGCCGGGTACGATGCCCTCTTCCACAGCCGCACGGGTCGCGTTCAGCGCGTCCTCAATGCGCAGCTTGGCTTCCTTCATCTCAACTTCCGTTGCAGCGCCGACCGCGATCACGGCTACGCCGCCTGCGAGCTTCGCCAAACGCTCCTGCAGCTTCTCCTTATCGTAGTCCGAGGTAGTGTCCTCGATCTGCGCGCGGATGGAACTGATGCGGGCTTTGATCTCGGAAGGATCGCCTGCGCCTTCCACGATGGTGGTGTTTTCCTTGTCGACCTTTACCTGACGCGCGGTGCCCAGCTGAGCCACGGTGGTGTCTTTCAACTCAAGGCCAAGCTCCTCAGAGATGACCTGTGCGCCGGTGAGGATTGCGATATCCTGCAGCATGGCCTTACGCCTGTCGCCAAAGCCAGGAGCCTTAACGGCAACGCAGGTGAACGTGCCGCGCAGTTTGTTCACCACGAGAGTTGCAAGCGCTTCGCCTTCCACATCCTCTGCAATGATGAGAAGCTTCCTGCCCTGCTGCACAACAGCCTCAAGGACGGGGAGGATTTCCTGAATGTTGCTGATCTTCTTTTCCGTGATGAGGATGTACGGATTATCCAGCACAGCCTCCATCTTGTCGGTGTCGGTGACCATGTAAGCGGATGCATAGCCGCGGTCAAACTGCATGCCTTCCACGATGTTGAGCTCGGTCTTCATGGTCTTGGATTCCTCAACCGTGATGACGCCGTCGTTGCCGACCTTCTCCATCGCATCGCTGATGAGCGAGCCGATGTTCTCATCGCCGGCAGAAATGGAAGCAACCTGTGCAATCGCCTGTTTGTTCTCAACGGGCTTGGAAATTTCCTTGAGGCCTGCAACCGCTTCTGCGACAGCCGCCTCGATGCCGCGCTTGATGCCCATCGGGTTTGCGCCGGCTGCGACGTTTTTCATGCCCTCATGGATGATCGCCTGCGCAAGCAGGGTAGCGGTGGTGGTGCCATCGCCCGCAACGTCGTTGGTCTTGGTAGCAACTTCCTTAACAAGCTGCGCGCCCATGTTTTCAAACGGATCTTCCAGTTCGATTTCCTTCGCAATGGTCACGCCGTCGTTTGTGATGAGGGGCGCGCCATATTTCTTGTCGAGCACTACGTTGCGGCCTTTGGGCCCCAGGGTAATCTTGACGGTATCCGCCAGTGCGTTCATGCCGGTCTCAAGAGCGCGGCGGGCTTCTTCGCCATATTTCAACTGTTTTGCCATGATGAATTCCTCCTGTTCTTATGATGCGCTGTTTATTCTACAACTGCAAGGATGTCGCTTTGGCGGACGATGGTGTATTCTTCGCCGTCCAGCTTCACTTCCGTGCCCGCATACTTGGAATAAATTACCTTGTCGCCGGGCTTAACATACATGGTAACTTCCTTGCCATCCACCATGCCGCCGGGGCCCACGGCGATGACTTCGCTCATCTGGGGCTTTTCTTTGGCACTGCCGGTAAGGATGATGCCGCTCTTGGTGGTTTCCTCAGCCGCCACGCTCTTGATGACCACGCGATCGAGTAAGGGTTTGAGTGTCATAATACTTACAACCTCCTTAAGAATATCTGAATGTATTGTTTGCGGATCTTGTTAGCACTCTCTTTCCTTGAGTGCTAAGCACGAATAGTATGATACTGCATGTGCGTGGGAATTTCAAGCGCCAACGGCATGTTTTCACAATTGCTCCGCATTTTTCAAAATTCCCCCCTTCCCGCAGTTCTCCCGCTACGCCTTTGTGTTGTGTTAGCATGGCGCGGCGTGCTATACTTTATGCAAAATCATCAAACGCGGAGGATGGCGTCATGGGCGAATGGACGAAGTGGGATAAGCGTTTTATGGACATGGCAAAAATGGTTGGGAGCTGGTCAAGCTGCTTCCAGGCAAACCGCCAAATCGGGGCCGTGATCGTTCGCAACAAGCGGATCATCACAACCGGGTATAACGGCGCGCCCGCAGGCGTGATGAGCTGCGTGGAGCGCGGTGAATGCCTCCGGCGCAAGCTCAATATCCCTTCCGGCACGCAGCATGAGCTTTGTTACGCGATCCATGCGGAGCAGAATGCGATTATTCAGGCCGCCAAGCTTGGCAGCTCCATTGAAGGGGCAACGCTGTACTGCACGCATCAGCCCTGCGTGATCTGCGCGAAGATGATCGTCAACTCCGGCATTGCCCGCGTGGTTTACGGCGAAGGCTACCCGGATGAATTTGCGCTCAAAATCTTTGAGATGGCGGGCGTGGAACTGCTCAAGTACGAACCGTGAACCGCCTCTCCGGCAGGGTTTTAACAACGGGCGGCCAAAGGCCGCCCGCATTCGTTTCCGGTTCGATTTATTCTTCGATCTCCACAAGCTCTTCTTCCGAAACCTTGCGCAATTCCTTTTTGTTCATCATGTCGTAAATGATGGGAACCACAAAAAGCGTGAGCGCCGTTGCGTACACAAGGCCACCGATGCATACCACGGCAATGGGCTGCATCATCTCCGTGCCCGTACCGACGCCGAGCGCCATTACAATGAGGCCAAGGATTGTGGTAATGGATGTCATAAGAATTGGCCGCATGCGCGTAACGCCTGCCTCCACAATCGCCTCCACGCGCTCCGTCCCGGCCAGGCGAAGCTGATTGATGTAATCCACAAGCACGATGCCATTGTTCACGATCACGCCTACGAGCATCACGAAGCCGATCATGGCAATGATGCTGATGGTTTCATTGCACAGCAGCAGCGCAATGAGGCCGCCCGTAAACGCAAGCGGGATGGTAAACATCACGATGAACGGCGATTTCAGGGATTGGAACTGCGCTACCATAATGAAATATACAAGCAGCACACCGAGCAGGAGCATGAGCGCAAGGTCGCCGAGTGAATCCATAATCATCTCGTTTTCACCTTCAAATTCATACGTCACACCGTTTGGCAGCGCGAGGCCCGCAAGCGCCTTTTCCGCAGCCGCACTCACAAGCGTCACGTTGTGTCCGGACGCAATCCCGGCGCTCACGGTCAGATAGCGGCGCTGATTAACGCGTGAAATGGCGCTGAGCGTTTCGCTCTCGGTGATGGTGCAAAGCTCAGCCAGAGCGACGGTCTCCTCCTCGCCATCCTTCCCGGAAACGGTAAAGGTATGGCTTTTAATATACTCCGGCGTAAGCGCTTCTGCCCCGTCCGTCGTTACAGCAATTTCGTATGTATAATCGTCCACCGTAACCGCAGTCGAGCTTACCTCGGTTTTAAGCGCTTCGGCAATCTCCATATAGATCTGCGCGGTGGTCAGCCCCTTTTCCATCGCCGCGTTCTTATCCACCGTGAATTTAATGACGGGCGAGGGATCTTCAATGCCGTTTGCGACTTCCGTGGTCCCCTCCACCGCAGCAAGGCGCTGTGCAATGGCGTTTGCCCCCTCCTGCAGCGCCTCAAGCTCATTGCCATACACATGGATGGTCACACCGGATCCGCTTAGGGCGGACATCGCGTTCATCATGGAAGCGGAGCCCTCTGCCGCAACTTCGTATGGGAGGCCCTTTGCCTTTTCATTGATGGAGGCCGCAACCTCGTTGCCTGTAAGGGGGCCGTCCTCCCGCACCGTAACGTAAATCGTCACTGCATCCTGCTGTGTTGCAGTGTTCATCAGGCCGCCGGAGGAAAGCATTGCTCCCACGGTCTCCACCCCTTCGATCCCGGAGATCATCGCAACCGTTTCATCCGCCGCCGCCTTCGTTTCCGCAAGCTCGGAGCCTTCCGGCATCGTCAGGTTCACGGTGATTTGCGGCATATCCATTTCCGGCATGAAAATGAAGCCTTTCTGCACGGTGAGGAAGATGCTCGCTGCAAACAGAAGCACACATGCGATGAGCACAGGCGCCTTGTGCCTGAGCGCGCCGCGCAGCAGGGTTTGGTAGCTCTGCAGGAACCGGTCAAAACCCTTCTGCGGCTTCGGCGTCGCGTTTTTGAGCATCCCTGCGGACATTGCAGGCACCAGCGTAAGCGCAACGATGAGGCTTGCGAGCAAGGAATAGGTGATCGTCAGCGCCATATCGGTGAAGAGCTGGCGCGTGAGCCCTTCCACGAACACGATCGGCAGAAACACGCATACGGTTGTAAGCGTGGAGGAAGTGATTGCCGCCGCCACCTGCTTTGCGCCGGATACAGCAGCCTGCACCGCAGATACCCCCCTGCTGCGGAGCCTGTAAATGTTTTCGATGACAACGACCGAATTGTCCACCAGCATGCCAACGGCGACTGCAAGCCCGGAAAGCGAGATCATGTTCAGCGTTACGCCCGAAAAATACATCAGCACAAATGCAAACACCACGCTGATTGGGATTGAGCAGAGCGTGATAAACGTGGGGCGCAGATCCTTCAGGAACAGGAACAGGATCACGATGGCGAACACCGCGCCCCACAGCAGGCTTGAAAGGATCGAGTCCGTAATCATATAGATATAATCACCCTGATCCATCAGCGGCACGAAGTTCAGCCCGTCGTATTTTTGTGAGAGCAGCTCGAACTCTGTGCGGATGTTGCCTGAAACTTCCGCCGTAGCATAGGTGGATTGCTTCTGGAAGGTAAGCATCACGCCGTCGCTGCCGTTAATGCGGCTGTAAACAGAGGCCGCATTGTCCGTCACGAACACATCCGCAACGTCCCGAAGGTAAACGGGCTCCATCCCTTCCATGCCTGTGTCGAACAGCAGCAGGTCTTCCAATTCCTTCAGGGTGGTGATCTCGTCGCCTACGCTCACAAGCCAACTTATGCCGTCCTCCTCCACATAGCCCGCAGGCATGGAAAAGTTTTGTGCCTGAAGGATGTTCGCCACCATATCCATGGTAACGATGTTTTGCAGATCCGCTTGCTTTATGGCCTCTGCACGCGCGTCTTCCAACTGTGCTATGCCATCTTCTACCTGTTCAAGCGCGCTTGTGAGCTCCTTTTCGCCGCTCTTGATCTTTGAAGCAGCGCTGTTAAGCTGTTTTTCCGCCTTTTCTTTTTCTGTTTGCAGCGTTTCAAACGCTTCTTCAACCTGAATTTTGCCGCTGTTGAGTTCACCCATGGCGCCTTGCAGGGCGGAGATCCCTTCCTCCACCTGTGCAAGGCCATCCTTGAGCTGCGCTGCGGCCGTAGGGATATCCGCGCGGGTAAGCTCCATTCCGGCAAGCGTTTCATCGATTTTCGCAAGGCCCGCATCCACCTCGCCCAGCGCGGCCTGTGCCTCTGAATAAGCGGCTGCGGCATCCGCACGGGTCAGCCCCTGAGCAGAAAGCGCGAAGTCCACCTGCGCAAGCGCCGCTTTCGCCTGCACATATTCCGGGGCGGCGGAAAGCGCGGCGAGCTTCTGCTGCCTTTCCTCTTCGCTCAGCGCTGTGTCATTGCGGACGGCCTCCATCTCCGCTTCATACTGTGCCTCAACCGGGCCGTATGCACCGATGGCCTGTACCGCGCCTGCAAGCGCATTTACCGTTTCCGTGAGCGCGGGCTTCGCGGCCTCCAGTTTGCCAATTGTGCGCTCCAGTTCCGCAAGCTGCTTTTGCTGTGCCTCCAGCATAGAGCGCGTGCTGGTGAGCTCTGAAAGCTGACCGCTCAGCATCGTGGCAGCCTCCGCAAGCTCGCCCTGTTTGGCGAGCAGCTCCTGCTTCGCAGCTTCGGTTTGCCGTTCAAGCGCGCGCCTCCCGCTGCTTACCTCCTTTTTGCCGTCCGCAAGCTGCGCCTGGCCTTCCTCAATTTCGGCCAAAGCGTTATCAAGCTCCTCCTCTGGCTCCTCAAACTCCGCGTTGATCAGCGAAAACAGCTTCTCATTCAGTGCGCTGATTTTTTCCCCGCTGATCACAACGTTCAGATTTTCTTCAATTATGCCGCTCGTTGAAATGCTTGCAACGCCCGCCGTGCCCTCAAGCTCCGGGAGAAGCGTATCCTCCACAAAGTCCGAAAGCGCCACCGTATCCATCCCCTTCATGGAGACGGCCGAAACCATGACCGGCAGCATGTTGGGATTTATTTTCAGCAAATAGGGCGTTCCGACCGTCTCGCCCCAAGCCCCCTCAATCTGGCTGATTTTCTGCAGGATATCCACCGTAACGGTATCCATATTCACATCCTCGGTGAATTCCAGCATGACAAGCGAATAATTCTCCGATGAGCTTGATGAAACCTCCTCGATGTTTTCAAGCGTCGCCATTGCCTGCTCCATCGGTTTTGTAATGGACATTTCCACTTTCTCGGGCGTTGCGCCGGGGTATGCGGTCATTATGATGACATAGGGAAAGTCCATGTTCGGAAGCAGGTCCGGCGTCATCCGTGTAAAGGCGACGGCTCCGAGCACAAGCACCGCGATTACGGCTACAAATACGGTAAGGGGTTTTTTTACGCTGAATTTTGACATTACGCTTTTTCTCCCAGCCAAAAACTTATTGATTTTCCGGCAAAACAGCGCCGTGCTGAATCATCTCAAGCTCCCGGTCAAACTCCGTGAGGTATGCCTCCCGGTTTTGCGGGTCTGTAAAAATGCGTGCAATCGTGTTGCGTGCAAGCACCACCAACATGTTGAGCAGGAGGGAAACCGCCGCGTCCGACCCATCCCGGAAGTGTTCCCGGTCAATATAGGGCAGCCCGGAGGTCACAAGCGCGCGTTCAGTATCCATCATCTGCTCAAAGGAAAAGCGCCGGTTCATCCGCATGCAGGAAAACAGGTTCCTGCAAAGCGCCTCCCGCCCTTCCTCCATGCTGAAAGCCACGGTGCAGGCAACCGCCCTGCGTGCCGCGGCAAAAACATCCAGGCTTCCCATGCGGAACATTTCATCAAGCATGCGTTCCATCATGCGGCAATAATCGCCCATCAGGTATTCGATCAGATCGTCCTTGTCGGCAAAGTAATCGTAAAAGCTGCCGCGCGGAATCCCCGCTTCCTTTATGATCCGATTGATGGAAAGCGCATCATATGGCACACGGGAAAGTTCTTCCCTTGCCGCCGCAATAATCCGCTGTTTCTTTTCCTCCGGCAGGTTGAGAAACCGCTCGCTCGCCATGCCTTACCTCCAAGGATATGACACCCTGTCATCTTAAATGTTTAAAATGGCCGACACGCTGTCGGCTGCAATGGATGAAATTATAAAGCACGCTGCACCCTCTGTCAACGCACGGCACATTTATTTCACATTTCCTAATTATGGCTTATGTGCGCTCCGCCCCCCCCCGGTGAAAAAGAAGCTTCTGCCGCAGCCGGCCGAAGCCCGCATTCAGCATTGCAAAGGGGGCTGCCCTCTTTGTTTTGGGCAGCCCCCGTTTCAGGTCTGTTCGTTCTGTTTTGCTCAGTTCCAGCTGTTCCAGCTGCTGCCAACCGATACGCTGTGCAGGGAATTAAAGAAACGCGTCGCGTCGGTGCGGGTAAAGGAATACGGCACACGGGCGTAGAACAGCTCGCCGCTGTACCACCAATAGGCCTCGCTGTACCCAAGCGACTGGTGCTCTGAGAAATAATACGTGGTGCCGCTTGAAGTAAAGCGGTTCCAATAGCCGTAATTATCCGGGCATACGTACGAGTTGCGGTACCAAATGAAAGTCGCCTTATCAGAATTCGTTTGGCTGCGGAACGTCACGTTCATCGTCTGCGAGCCGCTGAAGGAAAAATCATCCGTCCTGAATTCATATCCGCGCGGCGGCTTGGTGACGTAGATGTTCTTAAGGTTTTTAAACCCATAAGAAGAGCTGTTGCGGTTCTCCTGCACGAAAGAAACGAGTGTGGAATCCGCCTCATCCAGCACAGCCTGCCACCAATTGTTTCCTCCGTTGCTGCCGCCGTTCCAGCTGTTGTCGCTGCTTGCGCTCTGCAGCAGCAGGTAACGGCTTTGTACATACAGCGCCTGCCCGTTGAGGTTGATAAGCGCCCAACCGTCTGAAGCGGCTACAACCTGCACCAGAAGGCCCTTGAGCAGCGTGCCGGCGCTTGCGTAATTGGTGCCGGGGCCACGGTAAGCAATCACGTTCTGCGTGGTGGTATAGTACCCGGCAACCGTCACGCCGGGGTTCGGCACAACGCCGGAAGCGGTTGTGACATAATATGTAGGGATATAGGCTACTGTCTTATCCCATGTGATCATCGTCCAGGTGCCGACCGTACCGAGGCACTCAATGCGCGTCCCCTTGGCAAGCGTGCCGGCCTTGGTATAATTTGTGCCGGGGCCATAATAGGCTGTAACGGCCGCAGAAGTCACATTGTAAACGGTTACGGAGCCTCCGCCGTTTGTGCCGGAGCCTGCCCCTTGCTTAAGGTACTTGAAGAACGCATAGCACTGCGTACCCTTCCAGTTCACCTTTGCCCAGTTGCCGGTAACGGAAATCAGCGTAACGCTTTCTCCCTTTTCCAACCAGCCGATGCGGTCGTAATTGGTGCCGGGGCCTTTGCGCAGATTCAAGGACGTAGTGGCGTAATAGCGGCTTCCATCGACGATGCCGGAACCACTGGAGTTCCCGCTGCTGCCGGAGGTAGGCGCCAAGTACTTGAAGAATGCGTAGCACTGCGTACCCTTCCAGTTCACCTTTGCCCAGTTGCCGCTGACGGAAATCAGCGTAACCGTTTCACCCTTTTCAAGCCAGCCGATGCGCGCATAACTCGTACCCGGGCCTTTGCGCAGGTTCAAAGATGTGGTAGCATAATATTGATCCCGATTCGAGCTGCCCGAGCTTCCACCCGAAATTCCGCTTCCGCCGCTGCTTTCAAGGTAAACGCCCTTTCCGATCAGGGAAGCGTCCACATTGATGACGGAACGCAGATACGCGGTTGAAACATAGCCATATGTTCCATTGCCAAGGCTGATCTCTGTCCAGTTTCCGCTCGTACCCGTGCGGATAGCGACCGCGCCCGCCTGCATCCAGCCGATGCGCGCATAGCTCGTGCCCGGGCCTTTGCGGATGTTAACCGCTTCCGTCGCCTGCACATATCCGGCAGCGACCGACGTAGTATACGGCGCGGTCGCAGCGAACGCCGGCGCGGAGATTCCAAGCAGCGTAACTGCCGCAAGCAACACTGCAAGGATTGTTTTTGCATTGCGTTTCATAGGGATGACATACCTCCTTAAAAATGATTTGTCCATTCCATCGTGTTTTGTTTCCGCCGTGCTACACCCATAGTATACCATTTCAGGCAAGCACCGGGAACGCCCGGATTGTTAAGTTTCCAAGAACAATGCCGTTTTCCACGCTTTGGAACTTGTGTTTTCAGTTTGTGCCGCACGCAGGCGGTTTATTCGGCGCATCACGCATCCGGGCCTCACATCCTGTTCACAATGCCCGCAAACAGCATTCCGCCCTCAGCACTGATGTAATACAGGAACGGCCTGTCAAGGATCATGTCCGCGCGGCCGGTGGGCATGGGCGAACCCGCGTACTCAATCCGCGTATATGCTGCAGCCTCCACGCCATCCTCGTTCACGCTGATGCGCGCCTGCTGACGCACACCGCTCACCCAAAGCGGCATTTCGCTTTCCGCGTTCAGCAGCGCGGAAAAATCCGCCTGTTGTGGATCGAACGCCGCCGTGACACCCATCGCGCGCAGCGCTGCGGCAAGGTCTGTATCGGCAGCATAGTCAAATTTAGGAATTTGCCACACTACTTCGCCCACGCCTCCTTCGCAGTCTCCGGAAACGATTGCAGCAAACGCGGCCTCGTCCGCAAGCAGGTCATAAGGCGTGCAACCCTCGTCCGGCAGGATAAATGTCATCACGCCATGCTTGAGTTGGAGTGATGAGACCGTCGCCCCCACCCTGCCGTTTTCATAGCGGGAGAACCCATGAATCCCATAGGTTGCATTCAGAAAGTCACACTCGGTTTCACTGCCGTCCGCATTGTGAAACGTGTCAGCCTCCGTTTTTTCCGCATTGAAGCGGTCAAGCCATTCATCTTTGTAATATACGGTATTGAGGAGCATCAGCGCGGTTTGGGGATCCATCTGAAATGCCTCCGCATCCCCAAGGTTCCCGTTTGTGTGCTCCCGCACCCATGCGGCAAGCTGCTTGGCGGCGGATGCCGCAGCAAAGTCCGCCCGCCACAGCTCCATGCCATACCTGTCCGCGAACGCATTGGCGGCCTCTGCGTCAATCGCCGCTGCAAACGCATCCGCAAGCCAGAGAGATCCCGCTGCCTGCAGCCTGCCCATCGAATCGTCGATGTTCATGTTATGCAGGAGCTTTTCTGTTTCTGCTTCGATCATGGCTTCTTCCATGCCGAGCACCTGCAGAAGCTCATCCCGTGTTTTCCCTTCCGCCGTGCCCGCCAATGCCGCCGTGGCAAAAAACAGGCTTACCGGGGAAATGATCTCATTTTCCGTCTCCTCCCGGCCAAGCCCTTCCCTTGCAGCACGCGTACAGAATGCCTTGAGCGCGTCCCGGTAGCCTTCTGAAAGCTTTTCCCGCTCTCCAACGGAGCTCCCATCCTTCTTCATGCCGCGCACAGCGGCTGCCTTTGGAGCCGCAATGCGTGCCGCACCATCCGTTTCAGGGCCCGCCGCACAGCCAAAGAGCATCGCCGCTGTAAGCAGCAGGGGCAACAATCGCAGGCGTTTCATCTTTCATCCTCCCTTCGGTGCTTTTACTTCTTACAGTAAGACGTTTCCAGTGCGCCAAAGGTTGCAAACTTTTCCTTTGATTCCGGATTTCAGGAAAACCGTATCTGCTTTTGTCAGCCAATGGATTTTAATCAAATCCTAATCGGGCGTTGATAAAAACTTGAACTTGAGCTGCTATGCTATTCCTGTAACCGGTCCATGCCGGAAGAAAGGAGCATGCTTTGCAATCCATTTATGTTTTGATTACCCGCACAAACACTCTGCTTTCCCGCAGCATCCGCCTTGCGACCGGCGCCGAGTATACGCACGTTTCCCTTGCGCTCGACCGAGGCCTGACAAGAATGTACAGCTTTGCGCGCCGGTTTGACCGCATTCCCTTTTTTGCAGGCCTTGTGCATGAATCTTTGGACGAAGGCGTGTACAGCCGCAATGGCAGCGCGCCTGCCGCGTTATACGAACTTCAGATGAGCGACGCGGCCTATGCGCGCCTTGAAGCGCGGCTTTCTTCGATGCTCCGCGAAGCCTGGCGGTACCGCTATAACGCGCTTGGGCTTTTCGGCTATCTGCGCGGAAAGCCTCACCACAAGCCTTACCGCTATTTTTGCTCGCAGTTTGTATCGGAGATGCTCTCTGAAGCAGGTGCGCTCACCCTCCCGCGTGATCCGGCACTAATCTGCCCGAACGACTTCGCGCAGATGCCCGGCCTGCGCCTCGTTTATAAAGGGGCTTTGCGCTTTTGCCGCACCGCCTGCGCGGGCGGTTTGCACCTTCTCCCCATCTCGGCATAGCCGGGTGGGTTTCCGAAAAAAGGCTCATGCTTTGTTCCAGCATGAGCCTTCGTTTTTCTGCTTCTGTTTTTATTCCGTGTAGTATTCGCCCCGGCGGTAATCGTAGATTGCGCCGCGCGTGAAGGAATCGATGTTCTCCAACACCTTGCCCGTGCCGATTGCCACGCAGGAAATCGGGTCTTCCGCAATGTAACAGGGCACCTTGGTGTGCTCGGAAATGAATTTATCAATGCCATAAAGCAGCGCACCGCCGCCCGTAAGGCAAATGCCGTTTTCCGCAACGTCGCTCGCAAGCTCCGGCGGCGTTTTTTCGAACATGGTGCGCACACTTTCGAGGATGGCCTGCAGCGGCTCTTCCAATGCGTCGATCATCTCGTTGCTGCCGACCACAATCGCCTGCGGAAGCCCGGAAATAAGGTTGCGTCCCTTTACGTCGATGAAAAGCTGCTCCCTGCGCGGATAAGCCGAGCCGATGCGGATTTTCATTTCCTCTGCCGTACGCTCGCCGATGAGCAGGTTGTGTTTCTTGCGCATATAGCGCACGATCGCATCGTCAAACTTATCGCCCGCAATCTTGATGGAATCGGAAAGCACCGCACCGCCGAGGGAGATCAGCGCCACGTCAGTCGTGCCTCCGCCGATGTCCACGACCATGTTGCCGCGCGGCTCCGCAATGTCGATTCCAGCGCCGATTGCAGCCGCAATGGGCTCCTCGATGAGATAGGTGTGGCGCGCGCCGGCTTCCTCCGTTGCGTCAATCACAGAGCGCTTTTCAACCTCTGTCACGCCGGAAGGCACACACACCACAACGCGCGGTTTGAAAAAAACACGTGTGCCAACAACCTTTTTCAGGAAATAATGGAGCAGGCGCTCCGTGATGTCATAATTTGAAATTACGCCGTCACGCAGCGGGCGCACCGCCGCAATCGTCCCCGGCGTACGGCCGAGCATGCGGCGCGCTTCCTCGCCGATGGCAAGGATGCGGCCTGTGATCTTTTCGACGGCCACCACGGAAGGCTCACGCAGCACAATACCCTTTCCACGCACATACACCAGGATGCTCGCCGTGCCAAGATCAATGCCGACATCATTGAATTCAAGAAACCCCATATCGCAACTCCCTTCAAGAGAACACGCTCACACAAAAACCGCGGTGTGAATGCGCAGCTCACAATTCCGCGTATAATTCCGAATTATTGTATCATTTTATCATAAATGGGACAAGTACGCATATGGGTAATTTTGAACAAATTATGAAAAAAGGCCGATGCATTCCGGCGTTCTTGTAAATCCCCTGCCGATGGGATATAATTTTCTCAGCAATCATCAGTGATTCTGACTTAATTTGGTAAGGAATGCTGCTTATGGCGAAACGTTCCAACCGCTTGCCCGCCGTCCCGCTTTCGGCGTGTACTTCCGGCGGCGCCGGAAACTCTGACCCGATTGACGTCGAGATTCTATTCTCCGCCGCCACGGGGTCGCTCAGCAGCAGAGCCATTCATTTATGCAGGAAGGAGCCGCAGCGGCATTGATCAAGCAGGCTTACAGCAGGATGTTTTCCCTGTTATTTATCGCGTTCTTCCTCCTCTGTGCAGGTTGTGATGGAACGCCTTCTTCGGTTACGCCTGCCCCGCCCGCAACGGCTGCACCAACGCCAGATACAACATTCACACCCGCACGAACGCCGGCGGGCATTGCAACCCCAACACCGTCGCCGTCGCCGGATGGCTATGACAGCACGGAGCTTGACGGCATTGCCGCCCCGGGCGAAACTCTGCCCGCCTACGCTTCCTATGAGGAGGCCCGACAGGCCAGCATTGATGCGCGCGGCGGCACCTGCGAGGTCGTGGGTTGGATTACAATCCCCAACACAGTAATCGATTACCCTGTTTACCTCAACGAAACCGATGAGGCGTATTATCTCGATCACAACAGCGAGGGCGAAGTCAGCAAGTACGGCGCGATTTTTATGGATACGCGCAACGCAGACTCCACGCAGCAGCAGCATGTGCTCATCTACGGCCATGATATGCGCAATGGCACCATGTTCCATGATCTTGCGAATTATAAACAAAAAGCTTTTTTCGATGAAAACCGTTATATCACGCTGCTCTGGAACGATGTTGAAACCATCTGGCAGGTTTACCTTGCTACCCCCATCACAGACTACACTGTGCGGTTTACCTGGACGCGTTTTCAAAGCGGGGATCACTTTGCCGAATTCATGGCGGACATGAAATCCTATGCCCGGATGGTCTCCTCCTCAATCATCGATGAAAGTATCGTCATCGGCCCAAACGATCAGGTGCTCACTCTTTCCACCTGCACCTACCGCCCGCCCGAAGCCCGCGAGCAGTGCTTTGTGGTGCAGGCACGGCGCATCCGCTGAACATTCGGAAATACGCAAAATCCCCTGTTTCACAGCCGTGAAACAGGGGATTTTTAAAGCTGTCATTTTATCCTCGCATCCTGCTCCAGCATCGCCGCGCCGACGATGCCCGCGTCATTTCCAAACCGGGCAGGCACGATGCGCGCAAACTCGCTGAAAAAGCATTTTTCCCGCACATTCTCTCTGAGCGGCGCAAACAGGAACTCGCCCGCAAGGCTCACACCGCCGCCGATGGCGACCACCTCCGGGTCAAGCAAATGGATGACAGAGACCACTGCAGAACCAAGCGCATCCACAAAGCGTGCAAAGATGGCCGAAGCCCCCGCATCGCCTGCGCGCGCACAGTCCACCACAAGCTTTGCATCCACTTTCGCCGCATCGCCGCCCGTTTTTTCAAACAGCAGGCCACGCTCCCCTTCCGCAAGCGCCTCACGCGCTGCGTGGATCAACGCCGTTGCCGCACAGCGCGTTTCGATACAACCGCGCATGCCGCAAGTACACCGCGCGCCGCCGATGTCAAGCGCCATATGGCCAAGCTCCACACCGTGCCCCATGCCGCCGCGCCAAAGTTTGCCGCCAACAATCACGCCGCCGCCCACGCCGGTGCCAAGCGTGAACAGAACCGCGCATTTTGCGTCCCGAAACGCCCCGCCATAAAGCTCTGCAAGCGCTGCTGCATCCGCATCGTTGGCAAGGAATACCGGGATTTGCGGGAAATGCGCCCCCACTTCAGCACGCAACGGCACATCATGCAGGCCAAGGTTATAGGCGTTGAGCACGCGTTCAGCCGCCGGATCGATGCTGCCTGGCACGGCGACTCCAATTGCAGCGGGCGGCTGGCTAAGCTCTGCCTGTTGGCAGAGCATGCGCGTCATCTCCGCAACCGTTTCCGCAAGCGCCCCCGGATACGATTGCTTTTCAAAGCGCCGCGTGATGCGCTCTGTAACCGCGAGGGATTCGTCCACAATGCCTGCGGCGATGTTTGTTCCGCCAATATCGAAGCCGATTCTATACATGATCCTTTCCCTTTCTCTGGCCTTTTATCGCCCCATCGCATCGCGTGTTTTCCAATTGAGCTCCTCTGAGGCGTTGTAGCCGAGGCGCCGAAGCCTGAAATTGCGCGCGGCTACTTCCACAACCACCGAAAGGTTACGCCCCGGGCTTACAGGCACGCGCGTGGTGGGTACCTCCACATCCAGAATACGCTCGGAGCGCCCTTCGGTTCCGGTGCGGTCGTATTGCGTATTTTCGTTCCAAAGTTCCAGTTCAATGCAAAAATCAATGGTCTTTTCCACATTCACCGCGCCCACGCCATAGAGATAGCGCACATCTACAATACCGATGCCGCGCACTTCGATGAGGTGGCGCGTCAGCTCCGGCGCGCGGCCGGAAAGGCGGTTGGGCGCGACGCGTGTAATTTCCACCACATCATCCGCCACAAGTCTATGGCCCATTTTTATCATTTCTATCGCCGTTTCACTTTTGCCGATGCCGCTTGGCCCCTGCAAAAGAACGCCGACGCCAAATACATCCAGCAGCACGCCGTGCAGTAAAATGCGCGGGGCAAGTTCCCGGCCCACATAGCTCAGGATGCGGTGCCCAAGGTCATCCGTGTGCATATCGGACTTGAACACCGGAACGGCATGTTTTTTTGCGCAATCCAAAAGCGCCTCCGGGGGAGTATTCCCACGCGCACACACAATGCAGGGAATCTTAAACCCCATAAAGCGCTCCATGCGCGCTGAAATGTCCTCATAGGTCAGGGTGCGCAGATAATGCATCTCCGCATTGCCGATCAGCTGTACGCGCTGCGGCATAAAATGCTCGTAAAAGCCCGTGAATTGCAGGCCCGGGCGGCCGATTTCTCCCGTGCTGAACACGACGCTCCCGTTTCCGGGTTCCAGGATTTCCAATTCAAGGTTCTGCGCAACTTCCTCCACACGCAGGCACACCGTTTGCCGTTCCATCCTTCTCCTCCGTTTCAGCCCTGGCGATTTGCCGGCAGAATTACATGATCGATCAACCAGGCAACACCGTTTTCCGCGCAGGCGGGAACAACGCAATCCGCCGCCGCAAGCACTGCGTCATGGGCATTTGCAACCGCCGCACCAAGGCCTGCCCACTCGATCATCTCCAAGTCAAGCAGGTTGTCGCCCACGGCTGCGACCTCGTTTTGCGGAATGCCAAGGTAACTTGCCACCCAAGCCGTCGCAGAACCCTTGTGTGCATCGGGATCGTTAAACTCGATAAAGCCTGATTTTGAGCCGGAAACCTTTGCCCGGCCCGCGTAGCGTTTTGCAAGAACCGGGATGAGCTCTTCTGCATATGCAGGCTCTGCAATGAAGAGCACCTTTGGAACGTTCCCCCATTGTTTTTCACAGACCTCCGGATCGATGGCATACGGCAAATTCAAAAACCTGTGGTATGCATCTGCGGCCGGGTTTTCTTTCTCATAAACGATCCCGTCCCCCTGATAAATGTGTGCATGCACGCCAAGCTCCCGGCCGAGCAGCAGCAGCTCCCGCACAAGCGCGGGCGGGAGCGCTGTTTGAAATATGGTGGCATCCGTCCGCGTATCGTGGATGACCGCTCCTCCATAGTTGATGACCGGGCCCTGCATGCCGATGGCCTTGCGGATCGCGGCAGAACCAAGGTAGCCGCGGCCCGTTGCAATCGTCACATAGATGCCTGCGGCCTGCGCGCGGCGGATGGCGGCAAGGTTTTCCGCAGGAACATCGTAAGGCGAAAGGGTGAGCGTGTCGTCAATATCCAATACCAAAAGCTGATACATTTTGTTTTCTCCAAGCTGTATTATTCCAAAATTGGCTGCTCCGGGGACGTTTTCGGAGCCGGATGAAAATGCGCATATACGGCCTCCGCGGCGCTGCGGCTCATGCCGCGCACGGCGGAAAGCGCCGCAACATCCGCTGCGGCAATGGCGTCACGCGTTACAAAAGCATCAAACAGAAGGCGCTTGCGCTTCTCCCCAATACCTTCGATCCCATCCAGTTCAGAAAGCAGGGCTGTGCGCACGTGCAGGCTGCGATGATAGGTGATTGCAAAGCGGTGCGCCTCATCCCGGATGCGCTCAAGCACATGCAGCGCGGGATCGTTGTGTGCAAGCACGATCGGCTCCGCCTCGTCCGGCAGGATGATCTCTTCGTGCCGCTCCGCAAGGCCGATGGCCGGGATATGAGAAAGGCCAAGCTGCGAAAGTACTTCAAGCGCCACCGTGAGCTGCGTGCGCCCACCATCCAACACGAGAAGATCCGGCGCTTTGGGAGCAGCCTTTCCTTCCTGCCCGGCTGTGGAAAGCTCATCCCTAAGCCGCGTAAAACGCCTTGTAAGCGCCTCGCGCATGGAGGCAAGGTCGTCCCCGCCTGTAGCCGCGCGGATCCGGTAGCGCCGGTATTCCTTCGGAGCAGGCCTGCCATCCAGAAACACCACCATCGAAGATACGGTATCCCTGCCCTGAATGTGCGAATTGTCGAAGCATTCCATGCGTTCCGGTACTTCATCCAAGCCAAGGAGCGCTGTGAGCCGCGCCATTGCACCGCCCGTGCGTTCCCACTCCCGCGTTTCCAATGCGCGCTGTTTTTCTATTGCCTCTACGCCGTTGCGCTGCGCCATCATCACCTGGTGCAGACGCTCGCCGCGCTGCGGGCGGATGATCGCCACGGCATGCCCGCGCTTCTCACGCAGCCAGGCAGCAAGCGCCGCATGGTTTTCCGGCATATCCAGCACGACGATTTCCCGGGGAATTTCCATATCTTCCGCATAAAACTGCTGCAAAAACGCACCTGTGATTTCCCCTGCAGATTCACCGCCCGTAGCCATGCGGTAATGCGCAGAGCCAATGATATCATCCCCGCGCACGAACAGCGCATGAATCACGGCATCCTCCCCATCCCGCACCAACGCAAACACATCCCGGTCCGCGTCTCCGGTTCCCATGGCCCGCTGTTTTTCCGCAAGGTGTTTCACGGCCTCAATACGGTCGCGGTACTGCGCGGCCTTTTCAAATTCCATCCGTTCGGAAGCATCCAGCATCTGCCCGGTAAGCATGTCGATCACCGGCTGGTTCCTGCCTTCAAGAAAGCTGCAAACATTCTCAAGCAGCGCATGGTATTCCTCGCGCGAAACCTTGCCTGAGCAGGGTGCGCAGCATTTGTTGAGATGATACATCAGGCAGGGACGTTCGCCACGCGCGATGGCGCGGGCAATATCTTTCCGGCAATGGCGCACGGGAAAAGAATCGCGGATCAGGTTCAGGCAATCCCGAAGCGCAATTCCGGAAAGATACGGCCCAAAATAGCGCGCTCCGTCATTTTTCACCCGGCGCACAACCTCAAAACGTGGGAAATCCTTTTTTTCGTCCAACCGCACATAAGGAAAATGTTTATCGTCCTTCAGCAGGATGTTATAGCGCGGCTGAAGCGTTTTTGTAAGGCTCGCTTCCAGCGTGAGCGCTTCCATTTCGTTTTGGCAAAGAATGTACTCAAAATCCGCGATGTGTGAAACCATGGCCGCCACCTTTGGCGGGCGGTTTTTTTCTGTGCGGAAATAGGAGCGCACGCGGTTTTTCAAGTTTACGGCCTTGCCCACATAGATAATCTCGCCCGCAGCGTTATACATGCGGTATACGCCGGGCGCATCGGGCAAAAGCTTGAGTTTTTCGCGGATCAGATCATTCATGCCGCTATTATAGCACGGCGCGTGCTTTTTCGGAAGAAGCGGCTTGGGAGCGCAGCAACCCAAAAGGCTCCTTTCTGAAAGGAGCTGTCCGCGAAGCGGACTGAGGATTGTTCTTAATCTATCAGCGCAGCTTACTTTGCCGCAGGCATGACGAAGGGTTGTCCTTCATTCCGCAATTTTTCGGTGGCGCTCGCACGAAAAAGGCCGCCTTGCAGGCGGCCTTCCTTTGTGCAGGGATTTTTCCCAACAGAGAAGGTTAATTACGCACGAACCTTCTTGACGGTGACGGCGGCAGCCGCGATGAGCGCGATAGCGATCATCACGAAGCCAACGACGGAAGCGTTGTCACCAGTCTGCGGGGGGTTGACGGACGGATCGTCAGTCACGAGTTCTGCAACGTAGCCGGTCGGGTAGGTCAGGCCATCGGTGCCTTCCATGATGGTGCCGAAGAACTGTTCATAATGACCACGGGTCATGTACTTCGCTCCATCGTAATCGAAGCCGAGCACGCCATAGATTTCGTCCATGACAGCCTTGAGAGCGTTGTACAGAGTGCCGGAGGTGATGTTGTTGCCATCGGTGCCCACGAATTCGAGGGTGTTGTTGAAGCCCTTGGTCACTTTGTAATCGTTACCATCGTACTTCACAACGCCGGAGTTGACCAGCTTGGCATCCCTGGAATCGCCAGCCTTATCAACCTGGAACTCGAAGCCGTTGCCAGTCTTGGTGTTGCGGACATCGAAGTAGTTGGAGCGATCGTTCCAAACTTTGTACTCTTTGTCGTTCTTTTCGAACACAAAGGTGCCATCGCTTGCCCACTCGTTGTAAACGCCGAGCTTTGCAACAATCTTGGCATCCTTATCGGACTTTGCAGCATTCGCAGTGATCTCAAAGGTGATGGTAGCGCCCTTCTCGAGAATATCGGAAGAAGCAAGTGCCTTCGTGATCTCGGTGCCAGTCAGGGTTTCGGTGAAGTAGCTGGCGCCATTGGAAGTGTAGACAGCCTTTACCGTGACACCCTCCAGATTGCTGGTCACAATCTTGACCTGCGCCTGGCCGTTCGTCATATAAGCCTGCATGGCTTTGCTAAGGTTCGCCTTAGCGGGGATGGTTACGGTCACGACAGCGTGAACCTTGGTGCCCGCAATGACGGGGTAGGTCTTCTCAAGAACAGCAAAGCCGGAGCCGCCATTCCAAGTGGTGTTGGAAACGGGGTCGACGGAGAGCGCCTGAATTTTCAGGCCAAGGTCCTTGAGTTCGACTTCGGGGATCTCCACATCCCAGCCAGACGCGAAAGCGGGGGCTGCGATAGCGAAGACCATGACGAGAGCGATTGCGAGAGTCAGAATCTTCTTCATTTCTTTGTTTCCCTTTCAACAAAAAGTGTAGTATTTTAGGCACTTTTCTCGATTTTGCGTGTAATGTGCATGTAATAGATGCACGCAGGGCTTCATTTCAGGCGGATTTGGCCGCAGCATGAATTCGTGACTTGACAGGAGGCCTGTCGTATTGCTAATGTTTTTTGATATGATAAAAATTTGGGATTGGGAAAGCCTATTTCCTGCATCCCAAGATACCACAAAGTGGGAAGGAGGACCCATGAATTGCAGGAAATGCGGCGTTGCACTGCCGGAAAAAGCCGCGTTTTGCCCTGCTTGCGGCGTAAAGCAGGCAGTCAGCGCGCGCAAACCAAAGCGCCGGGGAAACGGACAGGGCACAGTGGTCAAGCGCGGAAAGACCTATACTGCGATTTGCACGAAATTCATTGCCGGAAAACGGATCACGTTTTCAAAAGGCGGATTTGCAACGAAAAAAGAAGCGCTGGATTATATTCCAAACCTTAAGCCCGCGCCGTGCAGCGTTGCACCCAAAATTACCCTTAAAGAGCTGTTTGAACGTTGGAAGCCCTTCTATTCGCCCCGCGTGGGTGAAACGACAATGCAGGGCTATGACGCGGCGTTTCATTGGCTGCAAGCGCTCCATCTTTTACCGTTTGCAGCCCTTTCTACAGACGATTGGCAGGGCTGCGTGGACGCATGCCCGCGTGGCCGCCGCACAAAAGAGAACATGAAATCCCTTGGTATGGCGCTTTATAAATATGCTGCCACGCTTCGTGTGGTGGATCATAACTATGCGCAGTACATCTGGTGCGGGAGTGATACCACGGGCACGCGGCCGCCGATCACGATGGAGGAACTTGAGACCATCCGCAAGGCCATCGGGCGCGAAGCATATGCCGATTATGTTTATTGCATGTGTTACACAGGGTTCCGGCCAACGGCGTTCCTTTCCCTCACCAAAACAGCGTTTGACCCAGTAAACGGCTGCCTGTGCGGAGGCATCAAAACCAAGGCCGGAAAAAACCGCATCGTGACAATCTCTCCCAAGATCATGCCGATTATCCAAGCGCGCGCAGCATGCGCCGCGCCTTATCTTTTTCCCTCTCTTGAAACAGGGAAGATGATGACGGAAGCCGAATTTCGCAATGGCGTTTTTAAGCCGCTTATGGCAAAGCTTGGCATAAAGGACCGCACGCCATATTCATGCCGCCACACGTTTTCAAACCTGATGAAAAACGTGCCGGGATCCGATACGGACAAGGCCGCCCTGATGGGGCACACGGATGCATCCATGACAAAATATTATCAGACTCCGGATTATGAGAGCCTGAAACGCATCACGGATTTGCTGTAATTCTGTATGTAACAGATATATGTAATAGCGTATGTAGTTCGGCAGTTTCAGGCGGTTTAATCGCGTGAAACGATGCAGTGTTTTTCCGTTGACATTCGGCAGATTGCGACATTATGCTACAAACAGGGCATTGCCAAACGGTAGGCGGAGGGCGCTTATGGTAACATGGGGCTGTTTGCTGCTCGTAAGCATTATCTCTTTGTGTAAAAGCAAAAAGAAATAACCGCCCTCCTACCAAGATGTGCGGTTATTCCAATCACCTGATGTAGGCTAACCGTTTACCGGCAACGCCTCTTCATGCATTTATTATAACCGGTTTTTTCGGAATTATCAAGCAGAAGCCGACAATTAGAAAAGCGCGCATGTTTACCAAAATTTCCTATTTAATTGTGTGCGAGTAAGATGGGGCTTTGTGCCGGGCAAGACGCTGCGTTTCAGGCCGGGATTCTGGCAAATATTACGATCAAACAAAAAAATCGCACGAAATATTACAAAACCGTAACAAAAGTGCTTGACGCACGCAAGAAAGCATGCTAAAATGTGTTTGTGCAATCGGGAATGTACCCAACAAGGCAACCAAATGTCACTGCCGGGGGAAACGCTCCCGGCTCACTTGCAAAAAAACTGTTGAAAGGGAAACAAAAAAATGAAGAAGATTCTGACTCTCGCAATCGCTCTCGTCATGGTCTTCGCGATCGCGGCTCCCGCGTTCGCGGCTGGCTGGGATAACCCGGTTACCCCCGACGAGTTCGAAGACCTCCGTTTGGACATCACCGCGCTGTCCGTTGAAGAATCCAGCCTTGTCTGGAATGGCGGCACGTACAACAAGCTGGAGAAAACCTACCCCGTCGTGGCCGGCATGAAGGTTCATGCGTATGCCGAAGTTGAAATCCCCAAGGAAAAGGATCTCAGCGAAGACATTAAGAATCGCATCAAGGCTGGTCAGGGCCTGCTCACAATCGAAACCAAAAACCTTGAGGAAGTTAAGATCTATGTCCGTTACCCGGATGGCACCTCCCATCAGGATAATTCCGGTGAGTATGCAATTACTGCGGGCGAACTGGGCAAGACCGTCTGCTTCGAGATTTGGGGTTCTGTTGTGAAGTCTGACAAGGATGCGAAGATTACCGCAACCCTCGGCGTTTACAACAAGTGGAGCGGCGATACGTTTACTTTCTTCGGCAAAGATGGCAAAGAATACACCATTCTGAAGAATTATGATGGCGTTGCCGGTTCCTACACCGTGTTCAAGTCCAGCAACAGCAGCAACGGCGTGCGCTTCTACACCAACAGCAATGGTCAGCTTCAGAACAGCAAAGTTGTGCTGAACGGCAAAGTATACCAGATCGTTGACAGCTTCGGTGAGATGAACTTCGTCCCCGATGGCGGCACTGCGATCATCACTGGCGATGAATACCGCGATGTTAAGGCTGTGTTGGACAACATCCTCACCCAGATGGGCTTTGAGTACAGCGGCCGTGCCTACATCACTGACAAGCTCATCACCAAGAACCTTGGCACCATTGTTGAAGGCAGCGCTAGCCTGACTTACCCCACCGGTTACGTTCAGGAACTCGTGACTGACGATCCGTCCGTCAAACCCCCGCAGACTGGTGACAACGCTTCCGTCGTTGGCTTCGTGATGATCGCTATCGCGCTCATCGCGGCTGCCGCCGTCACCGTCAAGAAGGTTCGTGCGTAATTAACCTTCTCTGTTGGGAAAAATCCCTGCACAAAGGAAGGCCGCCTGCAAGGCGGCCTTTTTCGTGCGAGCGCCACCGAAAAAATTGCGGAATGAAGGGCAATCCTTCGTCATGCCTGCGGCGAAGTAAGCTGCGCTGCCGGGAATAAATCTGCGCCGCGCGGAAAAACAGCATAAATTCTGAATTATTTTGTATATTGATATCCGAAATTTAACTTGCTATTTGCTTTTTCCTGTTGTATAATCTACCTGTAACGGCGTTTTGACGTTTTGAAGGGTAAAAACGCATTGCTGTATATTGATATTACGGCCGCGTTATTATTTTTCAAACACCGTTTGACGCAAGATTCTGTCTATTTTATAGAAAGGAAGAAGAAAACATGAAGAAGAAAATTTTAGCCTGTGTTGCGGCGTTATGCCTGGTGCTGGCTGTTATACCGGCGTTTGCTGAAGGAAGCGCTGTGGTTTCAGACGCTGATAACTTTAAGCAGGCGCTGGAAGCGGGCGGCGATGTTGAATTGGGAGCAGGCTTTGAAATTGATTCAAAGCTTGGAATAACCATAACCAAGCCTGTCACTCTGGATTTAAAGGGCTTTACGGTAAATGAAACCTACGGCGAAATGAATAATTTTATTATAACCATTAAAGAGGGCGGCTCCCTGACCATCAACGATACGGTGGGAGAAGGCAAGATTGTTGCCGGGCATTCAGCTTTTCAGCGGCGCGACATTTATTCTTAACGGCGGCACAATCCAGACCACCCAGGAATCCATAGATATTTATGACAGCGCCGCGAATGTTAAGGTGGAAATTAACGGCGGCAAAGTGATTTCCAGCGACGATAATGTTCTGGGCGTGCGCGGAAGCAGCAATGTATCCGTGGATATTAAAGGCGGCGAGCTTGTTTCGGGCGGCCGTACTGGTATGTATGTAAGCAGCTATCAGGAGGGCGCAATTACGGTTAATATGTCGGGCGGCTCTCTCGTTCAAACTTCTGAAGGCGGAATGAGCGGAGCTATTCAGGCTTATAAGGGCGCGGTAATTAATATAAGCGGAACCGCTTCCGTGAGCAGCAATTCCTCCACGGCAATAAATGTGCAGGAAAATGTCCAGCTTAACGTAAGCGGCGGAAGCATAACTTCTAACAGCCGCTCTGAAGCCATATCGGTGGAAGGCCAGGGAGAGCTGAATATTACGGGCGGCGAAATTACCAGCGCGAACAATTCCGCTGTCAGCGCCGAAGAAGACGCCTCTGTAACTGTTTCGGGCGGCAAGCTTATAGGCAGGGCAGGCGCGGACGCGATTAAAAAGGACGGAGATACCGCTTCGATAACTGTAAAGGGCGGTTCTTTCAGCAGCGACGTTTCGGAATATGTTCCTGATGATTTGGAAGTGGATGTTGACGACGACGGCAATTTTGTGATTTATGTTAAGGTGACCTTCTCAGACGGAGATGAAGCCACCGATAACGATACGGTTATAAGCGTAATTTCCGGTCAGAAAATTGACGCGGCTCAGGCTCCTGCTTTTGAAAAGGCCGGATATACTCTGAGCGGCTGGCAGACGGCCGACGGAACTGCCTGGGATATGCAAAACGGAATTGTAAGTGAAAATATTACGTTATTGCCCGTTTGGACGCTTGACGCTCCGAGCGTTACCCTTACTGCTGATAAGAGCAGCGCAAAAGAGGGGGAGAGCATCATTCTTACGGCTGAGGCCTCGCATGAATTGCAGAATGCAACCTTTGCATATGCCTGGTATAAGGACGGCGCGCTCATAGAAGGACAGACGGGGAACACCCTGACTGTAACTGAGAAGGGAAGCTATTCAGTTAAGGTAAGCGCTTCGGACGGCAATATTACTTCCGCTCAGACGGAGAGCGAGGCTATTGCCTGCGCCTTTACTCCCGTTACGGACGATCCGGATAACGGCGGCGATTGCAGCATGATTCTGCCGATAGCTGTTTTAGCGGCTATGCTGGCTGTTTTGGCCGGAGCGGCGATTTATGCAAAAAAGAAAAGGATTTAATTGCCTTGTCTGAGTAATGCTTATAAGACCGCGGCCTGAATTAGGCCGCGGTTTTTTAATTGAGCGGATATAAATAGGACAGACGCCTCGGGCAGGGGCGCCGGGCAGGCG
>ERZ857998.100-NODE-100-length-131336-cov-17.596027_pt1 | contig 131336 bp, 155 predicted proteins | sample MGYA00519954_ERZ857998 | MGnify/ENA primary metagenome ERZ857998 (study PRJEB31778, sample SAMEA3449424) | human gut metagenome | biome: human gut; feature: human-associated habitat; material: faeces | place: United Kingdom | collected 2010/2012 ...
CCTATACAAGCAATCTGCTTTCAAACGGTGCAGCACCTAAAGATGTGCAGGAACTACTCGGACACGCTGATGTTAGTACCACAATGAACATTTACGCTCACGCTACAAGGGAAGCGAAGCGTACTTCCGCAAGACTACTGGATAAGGTAATCGGCGGAGCATAAAAAATTTCCCTTGTTTCGGCTCATAAGGGCAAAAACAAGGGAAAATACATAAGGTTTGAACATTTAATAGGCGATATTCCTTGAAAATACAGGGTTTATAGAGGATTGAATAGATAAATCGGAATTTGTAGAGGAAAATTAGTCATGAATATAGCAGAAATGTATTTGAATGACATAGAGAATGTTCTTGAATTATATGTCGATTACTACAACAACCATGAAGAGGGTTGTTGGACAAAAGAAACAGCAAGAAAAAGGATACATCAAGTTTTAAGTATTGAGGATTCCTATTCTCTGATTATGAAAACAGATGACGGCAATGTGATTGGATTTGCTATGGGATATTTCAAACAATATGACGACATTGTTGGATATACCCTTGAAGAGATTATAATATCCGCTCAAAATCAGGGAAAAGGATTCGGAAGCTGTTTGTTAACTGAACTGGAACGCAGAGTGAAAGAAAAAGGGGGTTCCTGTGTGGAGTTACAAGCGGTAAATGACGAACTGCACGAACGATATTATGGGAAAGCAGGCTATAAAAATGCACAGAACTTTGTCATGAAAGTAAAGTGGTTTGATTAAAAAATTCCCATTTGTAGGGATGCTGCAAAATCCTTTCGGAATGAAAGGGCGCACTTCTATACATTCCGGCTGGATGTATCGTGCGGTGTAAAATTTTGCGACGCACCAAAGCATCCCTTGTGTAAAGGGAGGTGGCACGGCGAAGCCGTGACGGAGGGATTGCAATGCAGTCAAAACATAATAAGCAGTTGGTACCATTGGCAAGGCAACTGCGAAAAGAAATGACAAAAGAAGAACGGCATCTTTGGTATGACTTTTTGCGTTCCTATCCTGTTCGCTTTTCCAGGCAGAAAGTGCTGGGGAAATACATTGCAGATTTTTACAGTGCGGACGCAAAACTGGTCATTGAGCTGGATGGTTCCCAGCACTACGAGGATGGGAATATGAAAAAAGATGGGGAGCGCACTGCTTTTCTGGAGGCTTATGGTCTTACGGTTATTCGTATCCCAAACAATGAAGTCAGCAGAAATTTTTGCGGCGTTTGTGAGTATATCGATTCCGTGGTAAAGCAATCCCTCAGTCAGCTTCGCTGACAGCTCCCTTTACTCAAGGGAGCCTTGGGTGCTGCCGCACCAGTGCAACATATAAAAAACCGACCTGTGAACATTCACAGATCGGTTTAACTGTTTTACGGACACCCGGCGAATGCCCGGCGCACTGTTTTCTTTCCCCGTTCTGTTATGCTTTCTTGGATTTTGAAGGAGCCTTCTTTTCCTGCAACTTTTTCATCAGGAAGAGGATGCCTACCATCGCCGCAATGGCAAACGGAGTCACGATCACGCTTTGCACAACGGATGCAATCGCATAGAACACCAAGCACACAACCGCCACGAGGCACGCATACGGCAACTGCGTGGAAACGTGGTTGATGTGGTCGCTCTTGCCGCCCGTGGAAGCCATAATGGTTGTATCCGAAATCGGGGAGCAGTGGTCGCCCATAACCGCGCCGCCGAGGCAGGCCGCAATGGTGATGCACATCATCTGGCTGATCTCATCCGGGAAAATATTGACAACGATCGGGATCAGGATGCCAAACGTACCCCAGGAGGTTCCGGTTGCAAACGAGATGCCGCAGCCGATCAGGAACAGGATGGTCGGAAGCAGCGGGCTGTTATGGCTGTTGCCGACGATGGATTTCACAAAATCATCGCTGCCAAGCGCGTTTGTCACGCCGGAGAGCGTCCATGCAAAGGTCAGGATCAGGATGGCCGGAACCATTGCCTTGAAGCCTTCTGCAATGCTGTCGGTGAATTCCTTGAAGTTGAGCACCTTGCGGCAGAGGAAGAAGGGGAAGCAGAACAACAATGCGATAAAGGAACCGAGCACAAGGCCCACGGAAGCGTCGGAATTTGCAAACGCATCCACGAAATTCGCTTCGCCATGGAAGAAGCCACCGGTATAAATCATGCCGCAGACGCAGGCTGCAATGAGCACGATAACGGGGAGCACAAGGTCGATGACCTTTCCCTTATAATGGATTTGTTCATCATCCATGGCCTCGCCATAGGGGCGCGCTGCCGTTGTGAACAAATCGCCGCGGAACTTTGCGTTGTCCTCGTGAATCTTCATGGGGCCGAAGTCGAAGTCCAGCAGCGCAAGGGTGATCATCATGGTGATGGTCAGCAGCGCGTAGAAGTTATATGGTATGGTTTCCAGGAACATGACGAAACCATTGATGCTCGAGCCATCCGGCACGGAGGATGTGACCGCAGCCGCCCAGGAGCTGATCGGCGCGATGATGCACACGGGCGCCGCCGTAGCATCGATGATGTAGGAAAGCTTTGCGCGGGAGATCTTGTGCTTGTCGGTCACAGGCAACATAACGGAGCCGACTGTGAGGCAGTTGAAATAGTCGTCAATGAAAATCAAGCAGCCAAGCGCAACCGTTGCAAGCTGCGCGCCCGCACGGGTCTTGATTTTGTTCGCAGCCCACTTGCCGAAAGAAGCCGAGCCGCCCGCCTTGTTCATCAAACTGACCATAATGCCCAAGATCACAAGGAAAATCAGGATGCCAACATTCCAGCCATCCCCCAGCTTTGCGGTCATCATTTCAAAAATTCCGGTGACGCTGTGTTCCAGGCTGAATCCGTTCGGTGTGATGTTTTGCAGCACGCAGCCTACCACAATGCCAACGAACAGCGAAGTGTAAACCTCTTTTGTAATAAGAGCCAGGCCGATGGCAATGATTGGCGGCAGCAGGGACCAGAATGTCCCGTACAGGTTGCTTCCGGCCTCTTCGCCTTCCGCGGACGCGACTGTGCAGGCAATCATCGCCAAAAGGAATGCGACGGCGATGATTAACCTTTTTTTGGTTGTTCCATGGTTTCTCCTCATAAATGATTGCCTCCCGAAAAAAGAATGTTGGGATTTTTACCGGCCGGGCCAGAAATGCGCGCCCGGCAAACATGTTCGGATGTTTTTCCGCGGTTGCCGCGGAGCTCCGGCCTTTGGGAATGCGCTGCCGGAAAGTATGTATATAGTATAGCAAAGCGTCCCGTTAATAAACTATCAAAGAACGTCTCTGATTTATAAAGTTATCGTTATTCCGCATAAAAAAATTGACAATGTTATGCAATCCCCGGTATTTGTTCCTCATACTATATTATATTTGTTTTTTATGTTTTTGATGTGTTTTTGCTCAGTCCAAGCCCGTTTCCGCTATGTTTCCATTCTTTTCTCTATAAATTCTGATAAAAATTTGTCCGTCTTCTGTTTACAATTCGCTCACAATTTGATACCATTATGTCATGACATAAATCTTTATAAAGAGCTTATCAGTTTCTCTGTCCTACAGGCAGGGAATATATCGCAGCCGGGGTTTCCCCTTTTCTCACCCGGATGCAATCATTATTTTTTCGTAGGAGGCAACCCAATGAAACACGTTTCCCTTAAGCGAAGGGCACTGTTGGCGGTGTTGGTTCTGGCCGTCGTCATCGTTGCCGCAACCGTGTTTGCGGAGACCGACGGGGAAAGTTCCAACCCATTTGTGAACAGCCTTTGGGCCGTTCTGCCGCCAGTCATCGCGATCGGCCTCGCGCTCATCACCAAAGAGGTGTACAGCTCGCTGTTCATCGGCACCCTCGTGGGCGGGTTACTGTATGCAAACTTTAACCCGGTCGGCGCGATGACCCACATCTTTGAGACCGCCATGGTCGGCGAATCGCTGACCAGCAGCGGCAACGTGGGCGTGCTCGTGTTCCTCGTCACCCTTGGCGCGATGGTCGCCCTGATGAACAAGGCGGGCGGTTCCGCCGCATTCGGCCGTTGGTGCTCTGAAAAGATCAAGAGCCGCAAGGGCGCGGGCTTCATGACCATGCTCCTCGGCTGCATCATCTTCATCGACGACTACTTCAACTGCCTGACGGTCGGCTCCGTCATGCGCCCCGTGACCGACAAGTTCAAGATCTCCCGCTCCAAGCTCGCTTATTTCATCGACGCGACGGCAGCCCCGGTCTGCATCATCGCACCGATCAGCTCCTGGGCGGCCGCAGTCTCCGGCTACATCGAGAACGCGAATGGCCTGGAACTGTTCGTGAAGTGCATCCCGTACAACTTCTACGCGCTGCTCACCATCGCCATGATGATCACGATCATCCTGCTGGATTTCGACTTCGGCCCCATGAAGAAGCACGAGATCGCGGCCCGCGAGCATGGCGACCTGTTCTCCGGTGAAAAGCATGCCGGCGATGAATCCGCCCCCATCGGCAAGGGCAAGGTGATCGACCTCGTCCTCCCGATCCTCGTCCTCATCGCCTGCTGCTTCGTCGGCCTCATCTATTCCGGCGGCATGTTCGACCCCGCGAGCGACTGCTATGGCAGCCTGATCGACGCGTTCGGCAACGCGACCGCCGGCATCGGCCTCATGCTCGGCTCCGCCGTGGCGATCATCCTCACCATCATCTGGTACCTCTGCCGCAAGATCCTTGGCTTCCGGGATTGCATGGATAGCCTGGCGGACGGCTTCAAGGCCATGGTTCCCGCCATCCTGATCCTCACGCTGGCCTGGACGCTCAACGCCACGACCGGCAGCCTCGGCTTGAAAGAGTTCGTTCATGGTGCTTTGGAAGGTTCCGCAAAGTCCCTGATTGGCTTCCTGCCCTGCGTCGTGTTTGCGATCGGCTGCGGCCTCGCGTTTGCGACGGGTACCTCCTGGGGTACGTTCGGCATGCTGATCCCGATCGTCCTCGCGGTATTCCCGCCGGAGAACGTCGAGACCAACACCATCATGATCATCTGCATGTCCGCCTCCATGGCAGGCGCGGTCTGCGGCGATCACTGCTCCCCCATTTCGGATACCACCATCATGGCCTCCGCGGGCGCGCAGTGCGACCACATCAACCACGTTTCCACGCAGATCCCGTATGCGATGCTCGTCGCGGGCGTGTCCTTCGTGATGTATCTCATCACCGGCTTCGTCCAGAGCGTCATCATGCTGCCCATCGCCATTGCGGTCATGGTTGGCGTGTTGTTCCTTATGAAGCGCCTCATGAAGAGCAAAGACGCTTCCCTGAAGGCATAAGCTCCTACAAACGCAAACGTAATAAGCGCCGCTGGGCTTTCCCCAGCGGCGTTTTTCGTTTATACTATAAAAGCCGTATATTATAAGGAGGGGTTACCATGCTGTTTCCAGAAAAAGAAATTGCACTTAAGGATGGACGGTCCGCATGCCTCCGCAGCCCTGCCACGGAGGATGCCGCCGAAATGCTTGCTTATTTGAAGGATTGTGCATCGGAAACGCATTTCATTCTGCGTGAGCCGGAGGAATGCACGGAAACGCTGGAACAGGAGGCCGCCTATCTCGAACGCGTCAGCGCCTCCGATACAAGCGTGATGATCGTTTGCAGCGTTGGGCAGGAAATCGCCGGCAACTGTCAGCTTTCCTTCCACAACCGCAGCAGGATCCGCCACCGGGCAGAAATCGCCATTGCGCTTCGGCAAAAATACTGGGGCCTGGGCATCGGCACGGCCATGTTCCGTGAGATGATTGCCCTCGCACAGGCGCGTGGCGTAACGCAGCTGGAGTTGGGATTTGTGGAAGGCAATGCGCGGGCGCGCGGGCTGTATGAAAAGATGGGCTTTCGCATCGTTTTTTACCATCCAAACGCATTCCGACTCAAGGATGGCACGCTGTTGGGCGAATACTGGATGATCCGGGAACTTTAAAGCAGCAGGACGAAGAAAAGCGGGAGGCAAATTGCCTCCCGCTTCATTGCTTTCCAATCACGTTACTCCGCATCGAACGCTGCCGTCATCATGTCGCTCTTTTGCACGGCGCGGATATATCCGGCCGTAACGGCGATTTCAAAGCCCGCGCCGAGCATGGCCTCAACGGCGGCCTCTGTCGTGCCTTTTTTGGAAGAAATGCGTGCGCGCAGCGTCTCCGGGGAGACCGGTTCCGCCTTTAAAATTTCCGCCGTGCCAATGAACGTTTCACGTGCAAACGCCACGGCGGCCTCAGGCTCCATGCCGTCCCGCACAGCAGCGCCGGCAAGCGCTTCGAGCATCAGGCAAAAGTACGCAGGGCTTGAGCCCGCAACGCCGATCACCTTGGAAATTTCATCCTCGTGCTCAAGGCGGATCGCCATGCCGCCCGCCGCAAGCAGCGCATGCGCAAACTCAGCCTGCCGCTGTGTTACGCGCGCGCCGATTGCATATCCCGTAACGCCGCGGCGTACGCTCACGCCCATGTTCGGCATTACCCGGATGAACGGCAATGCGCCAAGCTCCTTTTCCAGCTTCTTGAAGCTAATTCCCGCCATGATCGAAAGCACAAGCTGGTTTTCAAGATACGACCGATACATCGCGGCCGCCGCAGAAAAGTCCTGCGGCTTCATTGCAAACACAATCGCATCCGCCGTGCGCAGCGCCAAAGGTTCCGCTGCCGTGATGCCCAACCGGGCCGCAGTCTCTTTTCCATGCTCGGGGTTACGTGCGTTCACCAGAAGGATCTCGTCTCCCTTGAGCACGTCTGCCGCAAGAATGCTCTGGATCATTGCGCCCGCCATATTGCCGGCGCCCAAAAAAGCAAGTTTCATGTTCCGTTCCTTTCTATGCCCGCACCTGACCGTTGCCAAACACCATATATTTATAGGAAGTCATTTCCTTAAGGCCAAGCGGGCCGCGCGCATGCAGTTTTTGTGTGCTGATGCCCATTTCCGCGCCAAAGCCAAACTCAAACCCATCCGTAAAGCGCGTGGAAGCATTATAATTTACCGCTGCCGCATCTACAGTGTGCAAAAAGATACGCGCATTTTCCACATCCTCGGTGACAATCGCTTCCGTGTGCTTTGTGCCATAGCGTGCAATATGCGCCATCGCTTCCTCCAGCGAATCCACAACCTTCACGGCAAGTTCGGGTGCAAGGTATTCGCTGGCCCAATCCTCTTCCCCGGCAGGAATCGCAAGCTTATCCACCGCGCGCACCTGCGCATCGCCATGGATCGTTACGCCAAGCATGTGCAGTTTGGCGAGAAGCTTTGCAAGATGCGCCGTTGCCCAAACGGAATTCACAAGAAGCGTCTCCATTGCGTTGCACACGGACGGACGCTGCGTTTTCGCGTTCACTACAATGGCCTCCGCCATGCCGTAATTCGCGCTTTCATCCAAATATACATGGCAGTTGCCAACGCCGGTTTCCAGCACAGGCACTGTCGCCGTTTCCAACACGCGGCGGATCAGCCCCGCGCCGCCGCGCGGGATGATAACATCCACACAGTCATTCATGCGCAGCATGCGGTCCACGCTTTCATGCGCGGTATCCTCCACAACGGCAAGCGCATTTTCCGGCACGCCTGCGCTTTTGAGCGCGCCGCGCATGGCGCTGGCAAGCGCCAGGTTGGAACGCAGCGCCGATGCGCTTCCGCGCAGCAGGATGCCGTTGCCCGTTTTGAGCGCAATCGCCGCCGTATCCACCGTTACGTTCGGCCGCGCTTCATAGATCATGCCGATTACGCCGAGCGGCACGCGCACTTTGCGGATCCGAAGCCCGTTTGGCCGCGTAAATTCCTCAACGACCTCGCCAACCGGATCCGGCAGTGCAATCAGCTGCCGCACGCCCTCTGCCATGCCCTCAATGCGCGCGCTCGTAAGCGCAAGGCGGTCAAGCATGGACTCGCTCATGCCGTTCGCACGGCCATCGGCAAGATCCAGCTCGTTCGCGGCAAGGATGTCCGCCTCGTGCGCCATGAGTGCATCCGCAATCGCGGCAAGCGCTGCGTTGCGCTTCTCCGTGCCGAGGAGCCCCAGTTCCGCCGAAGCGGCTTTTACGGCAAGCGCCGTTTCCCGAAGGTCTTTCATACGTTATACCTCTTCTACCCAATTATCCCTGTGGATGGCCACAGCGTTTTTCACATGGCCCTCCGCGGCTTCCATGCGCCGCAGGAGTTCCTCTTTGTCAAAGTTTACTTCGCCGCGCCCAAGCAGCACATTTGTGCCCTGCCGGAACACGCGCACGATGTCACCCGCGCGGAAGTCCCCTTCCGCTGCCACGATGCCCGAGGGCAGGAGACTTTTTCCATGGCGGGCAAGCGCTTCCTCCGCTCCCGCGTCGATATACAGGTTACCGCGCGTCTGTGCGTAAAAGGCCATCCATTGCTGGCGCGTGCGCATGCCTGTTTCGCTTGCGGCGAAGTACGTGCCCACAGGCTCTCCTGCCGCCGCGCGCAGCAGCGCTCCCGCATTCTCGGTTCTGCAAATGACAACCGGAACGCCCGCCGCTGTGGCAAGCTTTGCCGCAGAAAGCTTCGTGGCCATGCCGCCCGTACCGTTGCTGGTGCCGGCGTTCCCGCCAAGCGCCAGGATCTCCGGCGTAAGGTGCTCGACGCGCTCGATGCGCTTTGCGGTTTCGTCCGCGCGCGGGTCCGCGGTGTAAAGGCCATCCATATCCGTCAGGAGCACGAGCAGGCCCGCATGCATCATTGCGGCTACCTGCGCGCTGAGCGTATCGTTGTCTCCCAAGCGCAGCTCATCGATGGAAACGGTATCGTTTTCGTTAATGATGGGCACAGCGCCGCGCTGCAGGATAATCTCAAGCGCGTTAAATGCGTTTTTATACCGCCTGCGGTCTCGGAAATCATCCCGTGTCAGCAGGATCTGCGCACTCACAATGCCGCGCGCGGCAAAAAACCGGGCGTATTCCTCAAGCAGAAGCCCCTGCCCCACGGCCGCAGCCGCCTGCTTTGCGGGGATGCTCGTGGGCCGCTTTGCATAGCCGATGCGCCCAAAGCCCGCCGCCACAGCGCCGGAGGTCACCAAAATGACCGTGTGCCCGGCATCCCGAAGCGCCGCGATCTCCGCTACGATGTATTCGATCTTTTCGGGGCTGATGCTCCCGTCCGCATGGGTCAGGGAGCTTGTGCCTACCTTGACCGTAACGAGTTTTCTTTCCACGGGTCCCTCACCGTTTTCCAAGGCTTTTCCAAACGGCATTCGTTTGGGCTATCCTGTAATAATACGGTTTTGCGGACGCTTTGTCAACCGCGCGCGCCCGATTATTCAATGTCAAGAAGGCCCGCTTTTTCCACGCCTTCGGCAGCGGTCAGCGTCTCCAGCACACCGTTCACGCTTGTTTCAAGGCTCGTAATATCCATGGAAATCACCACGCTTGCCCTGTCCCCGATGGGCGGGTTTTGCATGATGGTAAGGATATTCGCGCCAAGCGCGCTCATCATGTTCAGCACGCGGCTCAGGATGCCTTTTTCATGGCTCAAAATCAGCGAGATGACCGCCTTTTTGCAGGCGTTCCCCTCCGATGGCATAAACACATAGTCCTTGTATTTGTAATATGTGCTGCGTGAAATGCCCACCGTGCGCGCCGCCTCGCTCACCTCGCGGATCGTGCCGCGCCGGAGCATTTCCCGCGCTTCCACAACCTTTTCAAAATAATCCGGCAGAACCTTTTTGTGGACGATGAGGTAATCGCTTTTCATGGTTTCTCCTTATCGGTCAATTTTTGTGCCCCGGGCACAGCGGTTTATTTTGCCCATTGCGCCTGGTCCGCCTTTTGTTCAACATAAGCAAGCATCCCGCATGGGTCGATTACATCCCGGTGCAGTACGGGCTTTTGCCGGAGCGCTGCCAACGCCGCAGGGATCGGAGCCCCCGTTACGCTGTGCAGTTTTTCCATTGCGTCAAAGCCGTTCTCCGGCACCGAAAGCCCCAGAGCTTCCAGCATCGCAGGCGCAAACTTGTAGGGCGAGGCCGTGGAAAGCACAACGGCCGGATTTTTGCTCCGCCCGGATGCGCGGTACGCTTCATAAACGCGCCAAGCCACAGCGGTGTGTGGATCCATCAGATATCCTTCGGTTCCCCAGGTACGGCGAATCGCATCAAACGCAGCCGTATCATCCGCTTTTCCGCAGGCAAATTCACCCTGGATGCGCGCAAGCAGCGCCTCCGGCACGCGATACATGCCCGTTTCCGCAAGCTGCCGCATCAGTTCCGCCACAAGCGGCGCATTTCCGTCGGAAGCAAAATACAAAAGCCGCTCCAGATTGCTGGAAACAAGAATGTCCATGGAAGGGGAAGCGGTTTTGTGGAATTCCCGCCTGCGGTCATACACGCCGGTTTGCAGGAACTCAGTCAGCACATCGTTTTCGTTGGAAGCACAAACGAGCGTCCCCACCGGCAGACCCATGCACTTTGCAATATATCCCGCAAGGATGTCCCCGAAGTTTCCTGTCGGCACCACGAAATCCGCTGGAGCGCCGGACTGCACAATTCCCGCACGGCGAAGATCCGCATACGCCTTGAAATAATACGCCACCTGCGGCGCAAGCCGGCCGATATTGATGGAATTGGCGCTTGAAAGGCGCACGTTTTTCCCCGAAAACCGCGCAAAGACTTCCTTTACGCCGCGCTGGGCATCGTCAAAGTTCCCGCGCACCGCGCAAACGCAAACGTTCTTCCCCTCCTGTGTCACCATCTGCGCGCGCTGCACCTCGCTCACGCCACCTTCCGGGTAAAACACCATCACGCGCGTATGCGGCGCATCCGCAAAGCCTGCAAGCGCGGCTTTTCCCGTGTCTCCGCTCGTCGCAGTCAGCACGAGCACGTCTTCCTTCACGCCGCACGCCTGGCTTGAGGCCGCAATCAGGCGCGGCAGCAGGCAAAGCGCCATGTCCTTAAAGGCGCTCGTCGGGCCGTGGTACAGTTCAAGCACATGCGCATCCGCAACGGGGACGGTGGGCGTCAGGTCTTTTGTTTCAAACTTTCCGGAATATCCATCCCGCACCGCGGCTTCCACAGCCTCAGCGGGCAGATCCGGCAAAAGCTTTTTCAAAATGTGCGCCGTGAGCGCGTATTGGTCAAGTGAAAGCAGCGCATCCTCCGAAAGCCCGGCCGCAGGGATTGCTTCAGGCACATAAAGGCCGCCGTCCGGTGCAAGACCGCGCAAAACGGCTTCAGCGGAAGTGGCTTTTTCATCGTGGGAACGGGTGCTCAGGTACTGCATGGTTTGGTTCTTCCTTTCTATGATAAAAGATTGAAAAATCATGTTTCGCGGTTTTCTCGCATTTTGGGGCTTGCATTCGCCCCATGAGATATGATATATTGTCCGCAGCAGAAAAACAAGTGTTTTTTATATGAAAACACTTGATTTTATAAAAATTTGAAAGGAACCTTTTGGAAATGAAGACCGCACTTTTAGGGTATGGCGTTGTGGGAAGCGGCGTCCATGCGCTCACAAAGGCCCGACCAGAGCATGGCGTTACAATCGCGCGCGTGCTTGTCCGGCGCGATATCGAAGCCGTCCGCGCCATCGCCACGCGCGATTTTAACGAAATCGTTTCCGATCCTTCCATCGAAACCGTAGTTGAGGTCATGGGCGGGGAGGAGCCCGCGCTTTCTTATGTGAAGGCTGCGCTTCGGGCGAAAAAAAACGTCGTTACTGCCAACAAGCTCATGCTCTCGCTGCACTATGCGGAGCTCATTTCCCTAGCACGCGAAAACGGAGTGCATCTTGCGTTCTCTGCAGCCGTGGGCGGCGGCATCCCCTGGCTTACGAACCTGCTGCGCGTTGCGCGGGTGGATGCGGTTGAATCCCTCGGCGGCATCATGAACGGCACCACGAATTTCATTCTGACGGCCATGCAGCAGGGCGGCGCAGATTTCGCCGAAACGCTGGCCGAAGCGCAGCGCCTTGGCTATGCCGAAGCAGACCCGACCGCCGACATCGACGGCCTTGATGTGCGTGCAAAACTCGCCCTTTCCTGCGATGTTGCGTTTTCACAAATGGCGGACGCTGCCGCCGTTCCTGCGCTCGGTATACGCCATATTGCTGCGGCTGACGTCGCTCTGTTCCAGCAACTTGGGCTGACCTGCCGCCTCATCGGCAAAGCGGAGCGCACGGAAGCGGGCGTCGCCGCGTATGTGGAGCCGATACTCTTTGCGGCAGATGCGCCCGAAGCAGGCGTGAACGGAACGGGCAACATCATTTCCTTTCATTGCACAGGCCTCGGTGCACAAAGCTTTTTCGGCCTTGGCGCAGGGCAAAGCCCCACGGCTTCCGCTGTAATGCAGGATCTGATTGATACTTCCGCGGGCACAACGGCATTTGACCTTGCCCGCTGCAACGGCACCTTCCTCCCGGATGCTTCCTCTGCCCGGCATGCCTATTACCTGCGCACAACCACAGAGCTGCCCGCGGGGCTTGCCGTGAGGCCGCTCGGCAAAACGCCGGCAGGAAACGCCTGCATCACAAGGCCTTTGCCCGTAAGCGCACTGCATGCGCTCGTGCAGGATTGCCTCGCTGCCGGCAGAAGCGCGTTCGCAGCGGGGCTCGCTTGATTCGATTGGAATTTTTAGATAAAGGAACGAACCAGCTATGCTCAAAACGGTGAAATTCGGCGGGAGCTCCCTTGCCGATGCACAGCATTTTTCCGCTGTGCGGGACATTGTCCGTGCAGATGACGCACGGCGCATCGTTGTCGTAAGCGCCCCTGGAAAGCGCGCGAAGGGCGACAACAAGGTCACGGACCTTCTTTACCTTTGCTATGCGCACATAAAATACGGCGTGGATCATGAAAGCGTGCTCAGCATGATCGAAGCGCGCTATCAGGAAATTGCGGATGCGCTCGCCATCCCGTTCGATGTTTCCGCAGCGTTTGCAAAAATCCGCAACCGCGTGAAGGAAAGCCCGGATGAGGATTACCTCGTTTCCCGCGGCGAAGCGCTTTGCGCGGAGCTGATGGCCGCTTATCTCGGCTATGATTTTGTGGATTCCTATGGCACGGTCAAATTCCGGCTGGATGGCCGCATCGACCTTCCCGCCACGTATACAGCCATTGCCGAAGCGTTTGAAGCTTCAAGCAGCCGCATTGTGATGCCCGGCTTTTACGGCGCCATGCCGGGCGGCCAGCTGCGCCTCATGGCGCGCGGCGGCTCGGACATCACGGGCGCGCTCGCGGCGGCGGCGCTTAACTGCGATTTGTATGAAAACTGGACGGATGTGCCCGGCATCCTCATGGCCGACCCTTCCATCGTGAAAGACCCGCAGCCCATCCCGCGCATCACATACAGCGAGCTGCGTGAGCTCACTTACATGGGGGCAAAGGTTCTTCACGAAGAATCCGTTTTCCCCGTGCGGGAAATGAACATCCCGCTCAACATCCGCAACACCAACGACCCTTCCGCACCGGGCACGATGATCCGCGAGGCGTTCGAGGAGGACACCCTGCATTCGGAGCCTTACTTCATCACGGGCGTTGCCGGCAGGCGCGGGTATTGCATCATAGACATCCACAAGAGCCATGTTTCTGCAAAGCTCGGCGTGGTACGCAGCGTACTTGCCCTGTTTGAAAAGCACGAGCTGCACATTGAGCAAATCGTATCCGGCATAGATTGCTTCTCGCTCGTGGTCTCCACGGAGGCCGTGAAGCCGTATCTGTTCAGCATCATGGAGGAGATCGAAAGCTTCTGCGGGCCGGATTCCGTGAAGGTCACGGACGGCATTTCCCTCATCGCCTGCGTCGGCCGCCGCATGGTGTTCCGCCCGGGCATTTCGGGCAGGCTCTTCGCCACGCTCGGTGAAAACGATATCAACATCCGCATGATCTCCCAGGGCCCGGAAGAGCTGAATATCATCGTCGGCGTGGACGACCGGGATTTTGAAAAGACCATCCGGGTGCTTTATAACAGCTTTACCAGAAAGGATCAACCGCTATGAAACAGAAAAAGCTTTACAACGTGGCCGTGCTGGGCGCAACAGGCGCCGTTGGCCAGGAAATGATCAAGGTGCTTGCAGAGCGCAAATTCCCCATCGGGGAGCTTCGCCTGCTTGCGAGCGCGCGCAGCGCCGGGAAGGCTGTGCGCTACGAGGGCCGCGAGGTCGTTATACAGGAGGCGTACGACGCTGCGTTCGAGGGCATGGACATCGTGCTCGGCGCGGCGGAAAACGATATCGCAAAACGTTTTGCACCCGCCATTCAGGCTGCAGGCGCAGTGTTTGTGGACAATTCCAGCGCTTTCCGCCTTGATCCGGATGTGCCGCTCGTGGTGCCGGAAATCAACGCGGAAGATGCTTACACACAAAAAAAGGGGATCATTGCCAACCCGAATTGCTCTACCATTATCACGCTGATGGCGCTTGCCCCCATCGCCCGCATCTCGTCCATCGAAACGATTGTGGCCTCCACCTATCAGGCGGTATCCGGCGCAGGCGCAAACGGGCTTACAGAGCTTGAAGCGCAGGCGCAGGCATACCCCAAGGGCGAGCCGCTCACGGCAAATGCTTTCCCGCATCAAATCCTGTTCAACCTGCTCCCCCGCATCGGCGGCATAGGCGAAAACGGCTATTCCTCCGAGGAGATGAAGCTGCAAAACGAAGGCCGCAAAATTCTGCACCTGCCGGAGCTTCGCGTCACCTGCACGTGCGTGCGCGTGCCCGTAATGCGCTCCCATTCCATCAGCGCCACGTTTACCACAAAGCGCCCTGTTTCTGTGGAAGAAGCGCGCGCGGCCATCGCTGCAGCAGAGGGCGTGCAGCTTGTGGACAATCCGAACAACGATGTTTATCCGATGCCGCTTGACACGAGCGACCAGGATGATGTGTTTGTGGGCCGCATCCGCCGCGACCTTGTGAGCGAAAACGGCCTCACGCTCTGGTGCTGCGGAGACCAAATCCGCAAGGGTGCGGCGACCAATGCCGTGCAGATCGCGGAGCTTTTGGTGAAATAACACAGGTTTGCAGCAGCGCTGCAACGCGGCAATCCCCCGGCAGCACCTACGGTGCTGCCGCCCCCTTTCAAGAAGGGGGCTTTTTGAAAACCGCAACCCAAAAGGCTCCTTTTGAAAGGAGCTGTCGCCTCATGTGACTGAGGATTATTCTTATTTTCGCAAACACCGCTTACTTCGCCGCCGCTTCTACCGCTTCTCTTGTATTTGTTCAGATTCCGTATTTTGGGGGTTATTGTACAACCGGATCTATTTTCTCAAATAACGCGGAATTAAAGAATTCCCGTACGCTGATTTCAAGTCCATCACAAATTTTTTGAATCGTTACCACACCAGGATTTTTACTTTTTTCATTCAGCATACTATAAATTGTAGATGGTGGAATACCTGCTCGATTGGCTAACCCGTTGATGGAAAGATCATACTGTGAAGAAAGTTCCATAATCCGCCGCCCAATCGCCTCCTTTATCGTCATGCTACTCTCCTCCATTCGATGTGTCGTAAATTTAGTCTATTAAGCTTTACGATATATCGTGTGGGATATATCCCAAATCATACGTCTCTGTGATATAATTGGGATATATCCCACATAGGAGGTTCTTCACAATGTCTGCCAAGCTCCCGCTTCCAACGGCGGAAACCATCCTGCGTAACCTCAATGACACGCAATTGACTATGCATGTCCGCAAGCTGAATGCGTTCAAGTCCTATCAGGCGCAATATCGCTATGTTTCCGACTTGAAATGGAACCCCACCGTCTTTGAGATTGAGCTGGCCATGTTGGAATTTATGTATCAGGAACTGTCCATTGAAATTGCATGTCTTAAGGCTGAGTTCTAGCTTCCTATCCACCAACCATGCTATACTTATGTTCATCCCACTCCAAGGAGGCCTTATGCGCACGCTTACGCTCCCCATTGACGAACGCCTTGCCGGGCGTACGGTCAAAAGCCTGCTTGCGCAAGAGCTGCGCATGTCCGAATCGCTCATCCGCAGGGTAAAGCTGCGCGAAACGGGGATCCTGCTCAACGGCGTGCGCGCATTCACAACGGCCTCTGTGCAGGCTGGCGATGTGCTCACGGCAGAAATTGGCGATGCGCCGGATGCGCCGCGCCCGCGCCCCATGCCCATGCCGCTCGAAGTGCTCTTTGAAGATGAGGATATCCTGATTCTGAACAAGCCTGCCGGGCTCGCCGTGCATCAGTCGACACGCGACCCAGAGGAGCTTACGCTCGAAAACGCGCTTTCGGCCTATCTTCCGCAGGCTTGCATCCCCCATCCCGTCAGCCGGTTGGACCGGGGCACGACGGGGATCATCACCTTTGCAAAAAACGGCTATATGCATGAGCTTTTGCGCCGCATGCTGCACTCGTCCGAGTTCCGCCGGGAATACCGCGGCATCGCCGCAGGCGCCGTAGAGCCGCCCATGGGTGCGGTCACGCTGCCTATCGGCCTTGCGGACGGCTCAACGTACCAGCGCGCCGTGCGGCCCGATGGCGCACCCTCCCGCACGGAATATGCCTCGCTCGCACAGGCAAATGGCTTCACGCTTTTGCGCCTTGTGCCCTGCACCGGCCGCACGCACCAGCTCCGTGTGCATATGGCGGCGCTCGGCTTTCCGCTTGCCGGGGATTGGCTTTATGGCATGCAGGATGCCCGCATTGCACGGCCGGCGCTCCACTCTTATGAGCTGTGGCTCACCCACCCACTTACGGCGGAGGCGCTACACTTCATCGCCCCGCTTCCGGAAGACATGGCCGGGCTGTTGCAAAAATAATATATTATGTATATTTTTTCTGTTGACAGGAATATTCATTGGTGTTATCATAAGCTCCATTAAAAGTTTATCGCAACATGCGACGATCGAGAAAAGTACCGCAGAGAGCCGGTTGCAGAGAGCGGGCGATGGTGAAAATCCCGCACAGGGCATTGCGTGAAGAACACTCGGGAGCAGCAAACCCAAAGCCTTCGGGCAAGTAGGGGCGACGGGATGGCAGCACGTTACGCTGCGCCGGCTTGTTAGAGCTTGAAAGGTGACTGTTATTTGCAGTAAATTAGGTGGCACCGCGGATTTCGCAGCATTCGTCCTAAAATAAAAAAGGATGAATTGGCTGCGTATTTTTATTCGGAGGTGCTTTTTATGTGTTCCATCATGGCTGTCGAAAGTAAGACCATCTCTCCCGCGCTGCTTGCCGAAGGTTTTGAGAAAACCCTTTCCCGCGGGCCGGACATGTCCCGCATCATTAAAACCAAAACAGGCTATCTCTGCTTCCACCGCCTGGCCATCATGGGTCTTGCACCGGAAGGCATGCAGCCCTTCTTCCTTGGGGAGGATGCTGTCATCTGCAACGGCGAGTTATACGGATTCCGCCCTGTGCGCGAAAAATTGAAGGAGAAGTATTCGTTTCAAAGCGAATCCGATTGCGAAATTCTGCTGCCGCTGTACCATGAATACGGCCTTTCCATGTTTGAAAAGCTGGATGCGGAGTTCGCGCTCGTGCTTTACGATGGCAAAACCGGGCACCTCATCGCCGCACGCGACCCCATCGGCATCCGACCGCTGTTTTATGGCTACCTGCCGGATGGCGGCATTGCGTTTGCAAGCGAGGCAAAGAACCTCGTGGGCCTCACAGAGCATGTGTTTCCCTTTCCGCCGGGCCATTATTATGCGGAGGGCAAATTTGTGCGTTATTGCGACGTTGCCGCCGTTTCCCGCTATTGCACGGATGACGTGGAGACCCTCTGCGCCGGCGTCCGCGAGCGGCTCATCGCGGGTGTGGAAAAGCGCCTTGATGCGGATGCGCCGCTCGGCTTTCTCCTGAGCGGCGGGTTGGACAGCAGCCTTGTCTGCGCGATCTCTGCCCGTCTGCTCAAAAAGCCCATCCGCACCTTTGCCATCGGCATGGATACGGATGCAATCGACCTCAAGTACGCCCGGGAAGTCGCGGATTACCTGCACAGCGACCATACAGAGGTCATCATGACGCGTGAGCAGGTGCTTTCCACGCTTGAAACGCTCATCAGCTGCCTCGGCACATACGACATCACCACCATCCGTGCCAGCATGGGCATGTACCTTTGCTGCAAAGCCATTCATGAGCAGACCGATGTGCGTGTGCTTTTGACCGGCGAAATTTCGGACGAGCTGTTCGGCTACAAGTACACGGACTTTGCGCCCTCTCCGGAGGAGTTCCAGCGGGAAGCGCAAAAGCGCATCCGGGAGATCCATATGTACGATGTACTGCGCGCAGACCGCTGTATCTCGGTGAACTCCATGGAAGCGCGTGTGCCCTTTGGCGATCTTGATTTTGTGAAGTATGTGATGGCCATTGATCCGGCCCGGAAAATGAATGTTTATGGGAAAGGCAAATACCTGCTGCGCCATGCCTTTGAAGGCGATTGGCTGCCGCACGACATCCTGTACCGTGAAAAGGCCGCCTTCAGCGATGCGGTGGGCCATTCCATGGTAGATGACCTGAAGGAGTATGCCGAATGCCGTTACTCGGATGCGGAGTTTGAAGAAAAGCGCCGGAAATACGCCTTTGCTGCGCCTTTCACCAAGGAAAGCCTGCTTTACCGCGAGCTGTTTGAAAAATACTATCCCGGCCAGGCGGACATGGTGGCGGATTTCTGGATGCCCAACAAAGCCTGGGATGGCTGCAACGTCAGCGATCCTTCGGCCCGCGTGCTCGCCAACTATGGTGCAAGCGGACAGTAACTGCGGCCGCCCGCCCGTGCTGTTTTATGCTATAATAAAGCAAAACCGTTCCACGGAGGCCAACAGCACATGCCGAATGTCTTCGATTACCTTGCCTGGCGCGGCGATCTGACTTTCGCCCAGTCTCCCTTTAATGAAGCGGACAGTCTCATTCTCTGCCGCCTTGCATATATCCCGTTTGATGGTATTGCGCCTGCATCATTTGTTCAGGCAATCCCCCTCGCCGATGCGGCGGCACGCTGCCTGCACGGCGCGCCGCCGCAGAGCGCGATTCCGCTTCCTGCGGAAGCAGGCGCTCCGCAGGAAGGCAGCGCGGAACCGCCGCGCCGCTTTCGCCTTGCGGACGACGCGCGGCTGCTTGCCGCCCTTGCAACCAGCCGCCGTTTTTGCAATGCACGGCTCTCAGGCTATGTGAACCTGTTCGATCCGGCGGCGGAAAAGCAATTTTCCGCACTTACCATTCTCCTTGAAGGCGAACTCCCCTATGTGGCGTTTCGTGGTACGGATGGGACGCTCGTGGGGTGGAAGGAAGATTTCAACATGAGCTTCCTCACCGTTGTGCCCGCACAGAAGGAAGCGGTGCAGTATCTCTGCGCGGCTTCGGATTCCCTCTGCGGCCGGCTCCGTGTTGGCGGCCACTCCAAGGGCGGCAATCTTGCCGTATACGCCTCCGCCTTCTGCGGCGAAGAGATTCAATCCCGCATTGAAAGCGTTTATAACCATGACGGCCCCGGCTTCCTTTCCGAAGTCGTTACCCGCGAAGGCTTTCAGCGTATCCTTGGCCGCGTGCATACGTTTGTGCCGCAATCCTCCGTTGTTGGCATGCTTTTGCAGCATGAAGAGGGCTGCGCCATCGTGCACAGCACGAACACCTGGCTTTTGCAGCACGATCTGTACTCCTGGGAAACCGCCTGCAATGGCCTCGTATTCACCGAAGCGCGCACGCGCAGCAGCCGCTTTATCGACTCCACGCTCAAGGCATGGCTTACGCAGATGAACCCGGAGGAGCGCGGCAAGCTGGTGGATGGCGTTTATACGGCGCTCTCCGCCTCCGGCGCGGTGACGGTTGCCGATCTCAACCGGCCCAAAACCGCAGTAAGCGTGCTGCGCGAAATGAAAAAGCTGGACGAGCCGACGAAGGCCATCATTCAGCAGGCCGTGGAACTTTTGAGCGCCTCTGCCCGGGAGAACCTGCCCGTGGTGCTTGAGCGCATGCGAAAGGAAAAGGAGTAAGCTCCCTATTCAGAGCAACCGCAAAAGGCTGCCTCCGCCGGGAAGCAGCCCTTTTGCGTTTTCGCAGATTATTTTTGCAGGTCCCGCAGCGACAGCTGGCGGGAGAAACTCATTTCGAGCATGCGCTTAGGCGCATGGCCGAACATGTTGCTCACCGGCTCGCGGTCATGGATCAGCTTTACCGCCTCTGCAAACATGGGCGCGGCGGAAATGATCTCGATTTTATCGGAATGGAGCGCAGGCTCGCAATAGACGGTGTCCGTGGAAACAAGAAGCTCGATCGGGCTGTCCTCAATGCGCTGAACCGCCTTCTCGCTCATCACCACGTGGGAAAGGAACGCATAGATGTTCTTCGCGCCCTTGTCCTTCAGGCCGTGGGCCACATCCACAAGCGTGCCGCCGGAAATGGTAAAGTCATCCACCACGATGCAGTTCTTGCCCTTCACATCGCCGATGATTTCCAGCACCTTGGCGTTTTCGTCGTGCCCGGCGCGCATCTTGTCGCCGATGGCAACGGCGCAGCCAAGCTCGTCCGCCATGGAGCGCGCGCGCTTTGCGCTGCCCGCATCCGGTGAAACGACAACGGTGTCCTCATCCACAATTCCCCTGTGCTTTGCATAAGCGCAAAGCAGGGAACGGGCATAGAGGTGATCCACAGGCTTGGTGAAAAAGCCCTGAATCTGCGCAGCATGCAGATCCATCGTCACAACGCGGTCCGCACCCGCCATTTCAATGGCATCCGCGCACACGCGCGCACGGATGGAAACGCGCGGTTCATCCTTTTTATCGCCCTTTGCATAGCTGAAATACGGCATGATGACGGAAATGGAGTTCGCGCTTGCACGCTTTGCGGCGTCAATGTAGAACAACAGCTCCATAAACTCATTGTTTGCGTTGAGTCCGATGGTCTGAACGAAGTATACATCCATATCGCGGATGCACTCATTAAAGCGCACATAGGTGTTTCCCTCGGAAAAATGAATGGTCGTACAATCGCCCATAGGGCTGCCGAGGTAATCGCACATTTTCTGCGCGAACTGCTTGCTTGCGCTGCCCGCAAAGATCTTGATGTGTCCGTTTCCGCCAAGCATAATATCCAGATTCCCCTATCGATGGTTTTTCGGCAGAATCCGGCAAGCCGTCCTCCACCGCCTAGAGTATATCAAAATTTGTGGAGGGAAGCAACGCACGCTGCAATGAAAATGATAGGAAACAGCGCATGAAATAAGGATTGCTTATATTGTCCATCCCTTTCTGGCATATGCAGTGCATAATATGCCTTCCGGACTTGCGTTTGCGCAAAAAATAACGCCCGCCTTCTGCGAAAAACGGTGAAAGCGGGCATTTGTTTTGCATTTCGCTTGCTCTGCTTGCCGCAAGCGCCCATTGAAAGGCTGCCTTATGTCATAAACCTTTTGAATACGGGCAACAGCAGCGGCGTAGGCGCAAAGGCACAGCCGAGCGTGGCTGCCGGGCGGTTTGCGCCGTGAAAATCGCTGCCGCATGTCACGATGAGGCCGTACTGCTGTGCAAGGGAAAGGAACAGCGTGCGCTCCCCTTCCGTCGTGCCGGGGTAAAACGCCTCGATGCCATCGATGCCATCGCGCACAGCCGCGCGCACTGCGGCATGCTTGTCCGCCCGGATCTGGCAGGGATGCGCCAACACCGCGATGCCCCCTGCCGCATGCGTGACGGCGACCGCCTGCGCAATGGAAATATTTTCGCTGCGCACAAACGCCGGCCGCCCTTTGAGCAGGAACTTGTCGAACGCCTCCGCGCGGGATTGTGCATACCCCTTTTTCACAAGTGCATTCGCCATGTGCAGCCGCGTGATAAGCCCATCTCCCTCCACAGCGTCCTCGATCGGGCATCCAATCTCCCTGAGGCGCGCAAACATGGCCTCGTTGCGCCGCGCACGGCGCACTGCGCTTTCCGCAAGCGTCCGCTTCACTTCCGGCGCATCCGGATCAATCCCAAGGCCCAGAATATGCATGGTCACGGAATAGTCGATATCGTACTCCACGCCGGGCACAACGCGCATGCCGATGCGCGCTCCTTCTGCCATCGCTTCCGGCACGCCCATGACGGTATCGTGATCCGTGAGCGCAACAAACGCAAGGCCGGCCTCCTTCGCCGCACGCACGATGGCCGCCGGCGTTTGTGTGCCGTCCGAATAGATGGAATGGGTATGTAGGTCAAATGCTTGCATGGGGTTCTCCTGTTTTATGCTTGGAAAAGGCGGCTTGCGCCGCCTTATTTCCCGTTGTTTGTTTATTTGTCCTTTTTGTCGGGGTCATCGCCGCCGTTTTCATCCCACGGACGCTTCCAAAGCGATGCGGGATCGCTGTCATCCTTCCCGGCAGCCTCCTCGGCCTTGCGGCGCGCCTCTTCCTCCGCCTTGCGCTTGCGCTCGGCTTCTTCTTCGGCAAGCACTTCAGGGTCGGCGGTTTCAAGCACAGCCTGCTTTTCACGGTAGGACACAAGCTGCACTTCCTCGCCGTCATAAAGCTTCTCGAATTCCTCGCCGGTAATGCGCTCGTATTCAATCAGCGCGGCAACAACGCGTTCCATTGCCGGCAGGTCGGATTCTATTACCTCGCGGGCACGGGCAAACTGTTCTTCCAGAATGCGGCGAATTTCCGCATCCACGCGCGCTGCCACCTGTTCCGAGAAGTTGCGCTGATGCCCCCAATCCTTGGCGATAAACACCTCGGTCTGCCCGCCCAGGAACACGGGGCCGATTTCCTCGCTCATGCCGAATTCCACAACCATCTTGCGCGCAAGTTCCGTGGCGCGCTGCAAGTCGTTGTATGCGCCGGTGCAGATGTCGTCAAGCGCAACGGTTTCCGCAACGCGGCCGCCGAGCATCATGGCGATCTCGTCCAGAATCTTGCCGCGGGACATGTGGCTGTCATCGTTCTCCGGCATGGTCATGGTATACCCTGCCGCCATGCCGCGCGGGATGATGGAAACCTCATGCACGGGATCGCAGTTCTTCAGCTTCTTCGCCACAATAGCGTGCCCGGCCTCGTGATACGCCGTAATGCGCTTATCCTCCGGCGTAATAACGCGGCTGCGCTTTTCGGGGCCAACCACCGTGCGGGTAATGGCCTCCTCAAGTTCAATCATCGTGATCTTCTTTTTCTTAAAGCGGGCGGCAAGGATGGCCGCCTCGTTCAGCACGTTTTCAAGGTCTGCACCCGTAAAGCCCGGCGTACGCTTTGCAAGCACAGCAAGGTCCACATCCTCCGCCATGGGTTTTCCCTTGGCATGCAGGCGCAAAATGGCCTCGCGCCCCTTCACATCCGGGTAATTGACGGTGATCTGCCGGTCGAAGCGGCCGGGGCGCAGAAGCGCCGGGTCAAGGATGTCCGGCCGGTTTGTGGCAGCGATGACGATGATGCCCTCGTTCGTGGCAAAGCCATCCATCTCAACGAGGAGCTGGTTGAGCGTCTGTTCGCGCTCATCGTGCCCACCGCCCAGACCCGCGCCGCGTTGGCGGCCGACCGCGTCGATTTCATCGATGAACACCACGGCGGGCGCGCATTTTTTTGCGGTGCTGAACAAATCGCGCACGCGGCTTGCGCCCACGCCCACGAACATTTCAACGAAGTCCGAACCGGAGATGGAGAAAAACGGCACCTGTGCTTCGCCTGCAACGGCCTTGGCAAGCAACGTTTTGCCTGTGCCCGGAGGGCCGACAAGCAGCACGCCCTTGGGGATGCGCGCGCCCATCTCGGTGAAGCGCTTCGGAGCGCGCATGAATTCCACAACCTCCTTGAGCTCTTCCTTTTCCTCGTCCGCGCCCTCAACATCCGCAAAGGTAACCTTGTTGTGCGGGTCGATGTGGGTGCGCGCGCGGCTCTTGCCGAAGCTCATCATCTGATTGCCGCCGCCCTGAGAGCGGAACACGAAATAATAGAAAATCGCGAACGCGCCAAGGATCAGCAGATACGGCAGGATAATTTGGAACAGGGAGGCTTCCGGCGGCGGATTGTAAGTATACTGGAAACTGTAATCCGCTTCCGTGATGGAATTCACGTCTTTCCCCGTAAGCTCCGCCGCCACAGCGTTCATGGCATTGCGGAAACTTTCCTCGGAAGGGATGTAGCAGTAAAAATCGTACCGGGAGGGGAAAAGCTCCGTGTCGATCTCGGAATTCTTCTTCAGGCCGACGAGTTCGCGCTCGGTGATCTCCACCATAGCAACTTCCCCCCGCTTGACCATAGCAACAAAGTCCGTATATTCGATTTTTTTGCTGTCGGCGCTGTTGCCCTTTTCAAGCCCCGTGATGGCAATGACGATCACAAGGATAATAGCAAGGTAAATCAGCGGCGTCTTTAATTTCTTCAAAAGAGTATCCTCCTGTGGATTCCAACGCGATTAGCATACCTCTGCCGAGGATAACTATCCTTGTAATCTTACCACAAATTCTACCGTTGTTCAAACCCGGATTCCGTCATTGTTGTGAACTTGTAGGAAACGAATCGCACAATTTTTATGGATTTGCTGTCGAAACGGGCGGCGAGCACTTCCTCCGGGCGCAAAAACGGCTTTCAAGCGGAAGGCAAACGCGCGGAGGGAGCGCCGGTGCGTTTATCAGGAATGAACGCAAGAGAAAAACCGCCGCAGGCCGCCACTTCTCCTTTACAAACGCCCGTTTTCCGGGTATAATAAGCATGTTAAAGCGACGAGTGGGACACACGGTGAACCAACGCCCAGAAGCGAGCCGCGGCATGGTGCAAGCGCGGTTGGAAACAGGTTCGCACGCATCGCCCGCGAGCGCGGAGTTGAACGCAGTTGTATTTTTCAGTAAACTCCGCCGTGTGCGCACGTTACAGCGCAAAAGGAGCGGACGGCCGAATGCCGTCAATCCGGGTGGTACCGCGCAGCAGCCTGCGTCCCGTTTTTCGGGATGCGGCTTTTTTATTTTTCGGATAGCCTGCCGAACTGCGGCTTTCCTGCCGGTGCACCGCGTTAAAATCCGCTGACGGAACCAATATCATACAGGAGTAAAAGCATGTATCAGAAAGTATCGACCTCGCTGAACTTCGTGGAACGCGAAAAGGAAACGCTCGCGTTCTGGAATGAAAACAAAATCTTTGAAAAGAGCGTGGAGCTGCGCCGCGGCGCCGAGCCCTATACGTTCTTCGACGGGCCGCCGACGGCAAACGGCAAGCCGCATATCGGCCACATCCTCACCCGCGCCATCAAGGACATCATCCCCCGCTACCGCACCATGAAGGGATACGATGTGCTGCGCAAAGCCGGCTGGGACACCCATGGTTTGCCGGTGGAGCTTGAGGTGGAAAAGCTTCTTGGCCTTGACGGAAAGGAGCAGATCGAGCAATACGGCGTGGAACCGTTCATCCAGAAGTGCAAGGAATCCGTTTGGAAATACAAGGCCGAATGGGAGCAGATGAGCGACCGGGTCGGCTTCTGGGCGGACATGGACGACCCGTATGTTACCTATGAAGATAATTACATCGAATCCGAATGGTGGGCGCTGAAGAAGATCCACGAAAAGGGTCTGCTTTATAAGGGCCATAAGATCGTCCCCTACTGCCCGCGCTGCGGCACCGCGCTTGCCTCCCACGAGGTTGCGCAGGGCTATAAGGATGTAAAGGAAACCTCCGCCACCGTGCGCTTCCGCTGCAAGGATGAGGATGCTTCCTACCTCGCGTGGACGACCACGCCCTGGACGCTTCCCTCCAACGTCTGCCTCTGCGTAAACGCAAACGTCACCTATTGCCGTGCGGAAAAGGGCGGCGAAGCCTTCATCCTCGCAAAGGAACTTGTTTCTTCCGTGCTCGGCGAAGAAGGCGTCACGATCGTGCGCGAATTCCCGGGCAGCGAGCTTGTCGGCCGCGATTATGAGCCGCTGTTTGAATGCACCGCAAAGGCCTGCGGCAAAAAGCGCGCGCACTATATCATCGCGGACGATTACGTTACCACCACCGACGGTACGGGCATCGTCCACAATGCGCCGGCATTCGGCGTAGATGACCAGCGCGTCTGCGCGGAAAACGACCTGCCGTTCATTCAGCTTGTCAACACCCGCGGCGAAATGTGCGGCGACACCCCGTGGGACGGCGTGTTCGTCAAAAAAGCCGACCCGATGATCCTTGACGCGCTGCGCGAAAGCGGGCTGCTGTTTGACGCGCCGCAGTTCGAGCACAGCTACCCGTTCTGCTGGCGCTGCGACACGCCGCTCATCTATTACGCCCGCGAAAGCTGGTTCATCCGCATGACGGCCATCCGGGACCGGCTCATCGAATACAACCGCCGCGTCAACTGGCTGCCGGAAACCATCAAGGAAGGCCGCATGGGCAATTTCCTGGAAAACGTAGTGGACTGGGGCCTTTCCCGCGAGCGCTATTGGGGCACGCCGCTGCCGGTTTGGGTTTGCCAGGAATGCGGCGAGGTACATGTTGTAGGCAGCCGCGCAGAGCTGCGTGAGCTCAATCCAAGCGTGCCGGAGGACATCGAGCTGCATAAGCCGTTCCTTGACCCCATCACCTTCCCCTGCAAGAAGTGCGGCGGCACGATGAAGCGCGAGCCCGTTGTGATCGACTGCTGGTTTGATTCCGGCTCCATGCCCTTTGCGCAGTGGCACTATCCGTTTGAAAACAAGGAGCAGTTCGAGCGCCGCTATCCCGCGAACTTCATCAGCGAAGCGCTCGACCAAACACGCGGCTGGTTTTATACCCTGCTTGCGATCTCCACCTGCCTGTTCGACGAGCCGAGCTTTAAGAACTGTATCGTGCTTGGCCTTGTGTGCGACAAGGATGGCCTCAAGATGAGCAAGCACAAGGGCAATGTGGTTGATCCGTGGACGGTGCTTGACAATCAGGGCGCCGACGCCGTGCGCTGGTATTTCTATACCGGCTCCATGCCGTGGCTCCCGAGCCGTTTCTCTGCGGAAGCCGTTTCCGAGGCACAGCGCAAGTTTATGGGCACGCTTTGGAACACCTATGCGTTCTATATCCTGTATGCGGACATCGACGGGTTTGACCCAACAAAACATGCCCTCAGGGAAGAAGCCCTCACGCCGATGGACAAATGGGTGCTTTCCCGCCTGAACACGCTTGTGAAGACCGTGGACGAATCCCTCGCTTCGCTTCACATCACCGAGGCCGGACGCGCGCTTTCCGCCTTCACGGACGAGCTTTCCAACTGGTATGTGCGCCGCTGCCGCGAGCGCTATTGGGGCAAGGAGATGACGGCAGACAAGGAAGCCGCCTACATGACGCTCTTCACCGTTCTGAAGACGATGGCGCTCCTTTCCGCACCGTTCACCCCATTCATGGCGGAAGAGATCTACCAGAACCTCGTGCGCACCGTGGACGCTTCCGCGCCTGAAAGCGTGCATCTTTGCGATTTCCCGGCCGTAAACGAGGCCATGGTCGACCCGGAACTTGAAGCGCACATGGCTGAGGCGCTCGAGATCGTGGTGCTCGGCCGCGCAGCGCGCAACGCTGCGAACGTAAAGAACCGTCAGCCGCTTTCCACGATGTATGTGCAGGGCGCAGAACTCCCCCCGATGTTTGTTTCCATCGTCGCGGACGAGCTGAATGTGAAGCAGGTGGAATTTGTTGCAGATGCAAGCGCTTTCATCAGCTATAAGGTGAAGCCGCAGCTCAAAACACTCGGGCCGCGCTACGGCAAGGTTCTTCCGAAGATCAACGCCTACCTGCAGGGCGAAGGTGTAGGTGACCTGGTTGTCGCCGCGCACAAGGCGGGCAAAAACTATGAATTCGACCTTGACGGCGTTGCCGTTTCCCTTGCGGAAGCGGACGTTCTGACTGAGCCCATGCAGAAAGCGGGCTTTGTAAGCCAGACGGAGCATGAGCTTTCCGTGGTGCTTGACACGAACCTGACCGAAGCGCTCATTGAGGAAGGTTTCGTGCGCGAGCTGATTTCCAAGGTGCAGACCATGCGCAAAGAGGCGGGCTTTGAGGTCACCGACCATATCGCGCTCACCTATGCGGGCAGCGCGCGCATAGCAGAAATCTTTGCCGCCCACGGTGCGGACATCGCGGCGGATACGCTTGCGGACTCCGTAATGGCAGGCGAAGCGAAAGGATATACAAAGGAGTGGGACGTCAACGGCGAGCATGTTGCGCTCGGCGTAGAAAAACAATAAATCCATTAAAGGAGGATCTTCCCCATGAAGCAGAGGAAAGAACTGTTCAGCCTTCAGCTGCCGCTCTCACTCGATTGCGGTGAGAACGGGCCGCTTGAACACGCACAGGCGCTTTTTGCAGCGATCCAGCCCGATGACACCTTGTACATCCTGGAATCCCCCGCCAATGACCCTGAAGGCATCGTCAGCGAGGCTTTCGTCCGTGCGCTCGAGGTAGCCGGTCCGACCGTTTCCCAGTGGGCAGGCTTCGAGTTCCGTCTGACTGCGCAGACGGAAGACGGCGCTGCCATCAGCCTTCTCCAGCCGGATCCCCGGCCATACAATCAGGTTATTTTCCGCCCCTCCGCGCAGCTTTCCGAACTGCTTCTTGCCTCCGCATACTTTGGCAGGCATTCCGATGCGCAGAAAAATAATGTCCGCCTGGCCAAGCTTGAAAAAGCCGCGCTGGAAGAAATGATGCATGCCGTTCATGAGCGGCGCATGGCCAGTGCGCAAAATGCCAAGGAGCTGATTGAAGCGCAAAACGAAGCCGAGCGCAACAGCGCGGCGCAGATCGACTCCACCGAGGATGTTCTGCGCCTGTTCCGCAACTATTAAACCCATGTTTAAGCACAAAGGGCGGCTTTGCCGCCCTTTGTTTATATCAAGCATATGAAGATAATCTTTAATGTTTCTTACTTTCTTTACGAAAACAAAAAAATATGATATTCTAAGGGTAATCTTATCACGTTTTATCAGTTAAGCCTTTATTAATAGCGAAAGGATGAGAAGCATTGTCCAATTACACTGAGCAGCCCTCTGTTGATCTAATCTTCAAGCAGCTAAACGATAAAGCAAACCTGCTATACAAATTCGTGATGCTTTATGGAGATTATGTTGCGGAAAATCAGGATTATGGCACGGGTGAGCTGATCAACATGGTAGAAGTTCATACGCTCACCGCCATTGAAGAAAACCCGGGGGTAAACATTTCAGAGCTGGCCAACATGTGGAACCGCACCAAAGGTGCAATCTCCCAAACGGCGACAAAACTTGAAAAAAAGGGATACATCCAGCGCCGCAAGCAGGATGGAAATGCGAAAACGGTGATGCTCTTCCCGACGGAAAAGGGGATTCGCCTGAGCCAAGCCCACAAGCGTTATGACGCCATTGAAGTTTCCAAAACTGTTGATGAACTGCTGCGCGCAGGCTGTACCCCGGAGGAACTCGATACGTTCTTTAAGGTTGTCACAAAGTATATCGAAATTTTATTGTAATTCCCAACGAACCGAAAGCGCAGCCCGCAAAAGCATGGCTGCGCTTTGACTGTCAGAAAAGCAGGACTTTTTTATATCCCACACAGTTTTTATTCTGCTCAATGTGTGCCCACGGCATAGCTGATACCCAAAATTACATACATTGCACCAAACAGATACGGCATAAAAAGTTCGCTGCCCGAAGGTTTATGGCGGAAACAATCCGTCAGCATTAAGATCTCTCCAAAATAGGCAAGCGCGCCCACGATATAAGCCACGGATTTAAACACCAGATGGTTGCTGTCGGAAAGCAGGGAAAGCAGGAACAGCACAGCCGCCACCACCGCAAGCAGGTTGCGCAGGAACAGCGTGCGCGGGTTCAGTTCGCTTAAGGATTGGCCGGCTTCCGTTTCCGGCACGTCATGCACGTGGCCGCAATTTTCGCACACAAACCCCCCCGGAGTTTCCGCGGGTTCCGGCGCGGTTGTGTTTTCGGTATCAAGGGGGACATGTTCCATCCTGGCACGCTCTCTTTCTCAATGGTGTACATTTTATTTTATAATAACGGCAGGCCGAAATGGAAGCCCAAAAATGCAGAAAATCAAGGAATTTTTGTGAATTTATGCGTAGAGAGCCCGTACGGGCCCTCTACAGGCACATTCAAAGCCGCTTTGCAATCTCGGAAGCAAGCGCCACGTTGTTGTATACAAGCTTGATGTTGGAGGCCAGGCTGTTGCCTCCGGTAATCTCGTGAATGCGTGCGAGCAGGAAAGGTGTGGTTGCTTTCCCATGAATGCCGCGTTCGCGGGCTTCAGCACATGCTTCCTCGATTACGCGTTCAATGTAATCCGAATCAAGCGCATATTCCTCCGGGATCGGATTTGTGATGAGCATTCCGCCGTGATAGCCAAGCTCATATTGCGCACGGATCGCGGAAGCGATTTCCTCCGGCGTATCCATACGGTAATCCACAGGCAGGCCGCTTTTGCGCGTGTAAAACGCAGGAAGTTCATCTGTCTGGTAGCCTATCACGGGCACGCCGCGCGTTTCAAGGTATTCCATGGTCAGCGGCAGATCCAGAATGCTCTTCGCACCCGCGCACACCACGGCCACGGGCGTTTTTCCAAGTTCTTCGAGATCCGCGGAGATGTCCATGGTTTCCTGCGCGCCGCGGTGCACGCCGCCAATTCCGCCCGTTGCATGAATGCGCACGCCGGCCATGGCAGCCAGGATCATCGTGCCAGTCACGGTCGTTGCACCATCGAGCTTCTTTGCAACAAGCAGAGGGATATCACGGCGGCTGGCCTTGATCACCTTCGTGCCCGTGCGGGCAAGATAATCGAGTTGGTCTTCCTCCAGGCCAACGCAAAGCTTGCCACCCAAAATCGCGCAGGTCGCGGGGACTGCGCCATGCTCCCGCGCAACCTGCTCACAGCCACGCGCAGTCTCAAGGTTCTGTGGGTACGGCATGCCGTGTGAGATGATTGTCGATTCAAGCGCAACAACAGGCTTTCCCTGCGTGAGCGCCTCCCGCACTTCGCGGGAAACAAAAAGATGTTGGTTCAGCATAGTCAAAAGCTCCTTTGCATCGCAAAACTTTCCAGCTTACGAGTACTGTAGTCATATGATAATATTATAGCGAATCCGGCGCTGTTCCACAATACGGTGGAGTATGTTAAAATAGGAGAGCAGCGGCAGGCAGCCGCCTCGCCCAGAAAACTCCAAAAGGAAAGGAATGCTTTGCTGCGCAAGGCATGGTTCCAGGAATGCGGTTCAAACAGGTTATGATCGCTTTGGGAAAAGCAGCATGCTATACGCTGCTTTTCATCGGCACGCAATTGTTTGTGAGCTATGCCGCGGCTGTGTTCATGGGCATTCGCTCAGGGCTTCAGATCCTATCCGGCGACTCCGCGCCGGAAGCAGGCGCGTTGGCAAAGCAAATGGCTGACACGCTTCTTGGAAATGCAATGCTGCTTACGCTCATCTCAAACGCCCTCACGCTTTTGATTCTTCTTCCGGTCTTTGCAGCCCAGAAAAAAAGTTATGCGCGGGAAATTTCCCTCTTCCCTCTTGTGCCAGGTGCCATTTGGCCGCTTGTTTCAGGCGCCATGGCGCTCGCGGCTGTGGTTGCGCTCGTTCTTGCCCTGCTGCCCATCCCGCAGGAACTGATGGACGCATACAATAGCGCCGCCGTGGGCCTTGGCGAGCCCGGGCTCATCAGCGCGCTTTCCACGGTGCTTTTTGCCCCCATTGCGGAGGAAGTGATTTTCCGCGGGCTTGTATATACGCGCCTGCGCCGTGCAATGCCGGCGGCGCTTGCATGCGTGCTTTCAAGTTTGGTGTTTGGCCTGCTGCACGGCCAGCTCCTTTGGATCGCCTACGCGTTTATAATGGGCGTGGTGCTTACGCTCGTGTTTGAGCGCACGGGCACCCTTTGGGCAAGCATTGTCGTGCATGTTACGTTCAACCTTGTGGGCACATACGCCGTGCAATACCTGCCGGGCAGTTTTTTCATTCTCGTGCTGGGCCTTGCAGGCGCAGCAGCGAGTTGGAATTGGATTTCGCATCTCTACCCGCGCGCCTGATGCAGGCAGTGGGATCGATTAAAAAGGAGTATTTCACACATGGAGTACCGCAGGTTTGGCAGCATGATTATCGCCCGGCTGGATAAGGGAGAAGAAATTCTGGAACAGCTCAGGGCAATTTCCCTTGCGGAGCAGGTCAAGCTCGCACAGGTGAGCGCCCTCGGCGCGCTGGAGGAATTCACGGCCGGCGTGTTTGACACCGGCACAAAGCAGTTTTTCCCCAATACATTCCACGGGGCCTACGAAATCGTTTCCCTTACCGGCACCGTAACCACCATGGACGGGGCGTATTACAGCCACCTCCATATGAGCGCGGGCGATAGAGAGGGGCGCGTGTTCGGCGGCCATTTGAGCCGCGCCAGGATCAGCGCGACATGCGAAATGGTGATTCAGATCATCGAAGGCCGGGTTGACCGTGCGTTTGACGGAGAAACCGGGTTGAACCTTTTTAAATTTGATTGAACGATCGGAGGAATTTTTCATGCAAGAAATCGACTCCATCCTGCAAAAAGTCGCAGCAGCTGAGCCATGCGTTTGGTTCAGCCCAAATTTGCGCCCTGCAAGGGAAGCGCTTGCCGCCATTCCGTATACCCGCGCAAACGTGCGCGATGCCGCAGAGAGGCTCGCGCGTTTTGCGCCATATATCGAGCGCTGCTTCCCCGAGACCGCAGCAGACGGCGGGCTGATCGAATCCCCGCTGACAGAGATTCCCCACATGGCTGCTTTCCTGCGCGAAACTGAAGCCCCCTGTCTGCCCGGACGCATGTTTTTAAAGCGCGACAGCGACCTTGCCGTGGCGGGGTCCGTGAAGGCGCGCGGCGGCATTTACGAGGTGCTCAAGCACGCGGAAACACTTGCGCTTAAAGAGGGCATCCTGCATATAACGGACGATTATGCGGTTCTTGCTGAACCGCAATGCAAGGCATTTTTCAACCAGTATGAAATCGCGGTCGGCTCAACCGGCAACCTTGGGCTTTCCATCGGCATCATGAGTGCAGCGCTCGGGTTCCGCGTTACGGTGCATATGTCCAGAGATGCGCGGCAGTGGAAGAAGGACCTGCTGCGCAGCAAGGGCGTGTGCGTAATGGAATATGCCGGGGATTATTCCGAAGCCGTGCGGCAAGGCCGTGCGCTTTCCGATGCGGACCCGATGAGCTATTTTGTGGACGATGAAAATTCCGTGGATCTGTTTATGGGCTATGCCGTGGCGGCAGAGCGCTTACAGGGTCAGCTTTCAGCAGAAGGGATTCCCGTAGATGCGGAGCATCCGCTGTTTGTTTATCTGCCCTGCGGTGTAGGCGGCGCGCCGGGCGGCATCACCTTCGGGCTTAAGCTGGTTTACGGAGACAACGTACACGTGTTTTATGTGGAGCCTGTGCAATGCCCCTGCATGCTGCTCGGCCTTGCTACGGGGTTGAACAGCAAAATCTGTGTGCAGGATGTCGGGCTTACCGGGAAAACACACGCAGACGGCCTCGCCGTTGGGCGTCCTTCCGGTTTCGTAGGCAGTGTGGTTCGCGCATTGGTTTCCGGTGAATTCACCATTGAGGATTACCGGCTGTATGATCTGATGCGCGCGCTGCTCAATACCGAAGACATTTTTATTGAGCCTTCAGCCTGCGCTTGCCTGCCCGGCCCCACAATGCTCGCCGCTGCGCCAGGCATGGATGCATATCTGACCGCGCACGGACTTTTCGGGCGCATGGACAATGCCGCACATGTGCTTTGGGCAACGGGCGGCCGACTTGTGCCGGAGGAAATCCGCAACGAGTATATCAAAACACGGCTAAAGTAATAAAACCGGCGGTTTGTTATTGTTGAATGGTTCAGGCCCCGCATGCAATGCATGGCGGGGCAGTGCTTTATCATAGGTTTTATGAAGGGCAGCTCTTCCCCTCTCATTCCTGATTCCATCCGCGCATTCATGCAGAACGGCAGGTATGCGCGCAAGCCACAGACAGCGGTCAATATATGCTGCGCCCGCGCTTTTATAATTGCTAAAACAGCGAGCGCCATACAGCCTTCCGGCGTCCGGACCCAAATCCACCGGATAATCAACCCCCGCGAAGTTTTCGCAGCCTGCAACGTTTCTCCTTTTGAAGGTGTATCTATTGCAGAACCGGATGATGGTTCACAAAACAATAGAAATGGATGAAAAGGAGATCCTACCATGAAACAAAGCATGATGAAAAAGATGGCCGCACTCGCACTGGGGGTTTGTATAGCTGCTGCACTGGCTGCCTGTGCTGCTGGACCGGACAGCACGAATACTCCGGCAGACGTTCAGATTCCCAACCCAATCGTGGAATATGCTACCCTTGCAGAAGCGGAGGCGGCTGCTGGTTTCACCTTCACCCTGCCTGCCCAGTTGCCCGCGGGCTATGCAGACGGCATGATTTCCGTCATTCACAACGAACTAATGCAGGTGGTCTACTCCAACGGCGATGCTGAACTTACGCTGCGCAAGGCCAAGGGCAGCGAGGACATCAGTGGGGATTGCAACGAATATGCTGAAACGAAAGAATGCTCCATAAGTGCGGCAGACGGCACTTCCTATACAGTCACTCTTAAGGGCACAAATGGGAAAGTGAATGTCGTCACCTGGGCGGATCAGGAATATACGTATTCCATCACAGTCAACCCCGGCCAAGAGGGGATGGGCGAGGCCGACCTGCTTGCGCTTGCCACCGTCATGATGTAAACTTTAAAGGTACAAAAAGAGGGCGAATGCCCTCTTTTTTCGTTTCATTGCATGTTCGCCGGCATCTACGCGCACGGCTTCAGCCCGAAATGGCGCATGAGCGCTGCAAGCGTTTCCTCTCGGGTATCCGTCTGCGTATCCTCGCGCACAATGGTGAAAAACCCACTGTTTGCATATTCCGCATAGTGCTCCGGGCTGTTGATGCGCGCGATGCAGGCACGGAAGTTCGCCATGGTTGCATCCGGATTGTCGGCCGCCTGAATCTGGCGCAGCAGGAACTGCTTTTCTTCATCCGGCCGGTCGAAAAACCGCTCCACGGACATGCTGCAAGGGGAAAGCATCACCGCCACGCGGGAATAATCGGAAATCGCGTGCAGGATCGGAAGCGGAATGTTCGTATCCACGATGATCTTGCGCCCGTCCGCCGAAAGCCGCAGCAGTTCCGCAATCTCAATATCCGCCGCCTCGCGGGAGCTGCCGGAAATCCATGCGTCGTATTCTTCCGGCGTGCGGTTTACAAATGCCTGCCAGCTTTCCATGGTTTCAAAATAGCACAGGTTTGGCTGGATCTGCGGGTCGAGTAAGCCTTCCGGCAAAATATAATGGTGATAGTTTTCACCGCAGAAGATCATGCCGCAGCGGTCGGCAAGCATCCGCACCATGGTGGATTTTCCCGCATACGCTGTCCCCGTAATGAAATAAACATTGCGAAGATAATGCTTCAAGATGTTGCTTTCAATGCCAATTTTCATGCATCCTTCACATTGCACCCGGCAAATTCGATTGCCGCGCGCGCAAGTACTGCCGTCGGATCCACAACCGGGTACGGCAGCGCATAATCCGCAAAGGCAATGGGAAGCTCCGTGCAGCCGAGCACAAAAGCCTCCACGCCCAAAGCGAGCATCGTATCCAACACCGCGCGCACGGGGGTTGTGTCAAATGCAGCATTGCCGGCCTTTACGCCATCGTAAATGAGCGCCATAATCTGCTTCTGCCCCGCCGCATCCGGCTTCACAACCGCTACGCCGTGCTCCCCGAACAGGCGTTCATAGATGCCCGTCTGGATGGTGCCGTCCGTCGCGAGCAAGCCCACGGTCTTGATCTTCCGCCGGTCGATCTCCTCCGCCGTAAGCCGCAGCATATGCAGCACAGGGAGCTTTGTTGCAGCGCAAACGCCGTCATAAAAATAATGTGCCGTGTTGCAGGGCATCATCAGCACGTCCGCACCCGCGCGCTCCAGCGTGCGCGCCGAAGCCGCAAGCTGCGGCAGCGGATTTTCGCCACCCGTAAGGATGGCGGCCGTGCGGTCCGGAATATTCGTGTTGCTGTCGATGAGCACGCGCGGGTGCTCCTGATCGCATTTTGCATCCGTCATCGTGACGATTTTGCGGAACAAATCCGCCGTTGCAAGCGGCCCCATGCCGCCGATGATTCCGATTGTCTTTTTCATGTTCATGTGTCGCTTTCATTGCCTTTCCGCGTAACCAAACGTATTTCGCTTTTTTGCGCGCCCTGCGTATCAGCGGGGCGGTGCACTTCATTGAACTCCCTCCGCTCAGACAAGCGGAGGGAGTTTATAAATTATTTTACGACCGCCTCCGGGTCGATGGCAAACAGGCTTGCTGCACCGCCGCTGTGCAGGAACAGCACAGTCTCGTTCTCCTTGATTTCTCCCTTGCGGCAGAGGTCAATGAGCCCCGCGAAGGTCTTGCCGGTATAAACCGGGTCGAGCATCAGCCCTTCCTTGCGCGCCATCATGCGCACTGCCTCAAGGCCTTCCTCGGAAGGCTGTGCATAGCCCGCACCATAGTACCGGCGCACATCCACCTCGGCAGGCGTAAGGGGAACGTCCTCACCCATCAGCTTGGCGGTTTCCGGCACGAGCTCCGCTACGATCTCCTCAAACGGATCCTCGCAAACGGCGATGCCCGTCACGGCAGCCCCCCCGCCATAAAGCATTGTGCCAAGCACCATGCCGGCCAGCGTTCCACCGCTGCCTGCGGTGCAGATCACACGGTCAATTTTCACATCCGCGGCCTTCGCCTGCGCGAAAACCTCCTCCGCGCACTTCACATACCCAAGCGTACCGAGCGGCACGCTGCCGCCCACAGGCACGAGATACGGTTTGCGGCCTGCCGCACGCAGCTCGTCCGCAAGCTTATCCATTTCAACATAAACATCGTCATAGCTGTCCGTATCCACAAAGCGGACATCCACATCCATAAGCGCCTCAAGCAGCAGGTTGCCCTTGCGTCCCATTACCCCACGCTTTTTGAGCATCAGGATGGGCTCTATTCCAAGCTTGCGGCAGCAGGCCGCTGTAAGCATTGCATGGTTGGATTGTGCGCCACCCGTGGTAATCACCACATCGCAGCCCTTCTCCTTCGCATCCGCAAGCAGGTATTCGAGCTTGCGCACCTTGTTGCCGCCAAGGCTCACACCGGTCATGTCGTCCCGCTTGATATAGATGCTGCGGCCGAGTTCCGCGCTGATGTTTTCGAGCTTGTAAAACGGCGTGGGCAGTTGTGCGAGCGGAATGCGTGGAATGTTGTTTTTCATGGTATGCTCCTCCTTATTCCTCGTCGTTCAGGCGGGGCAAGTGCAGGAAATCGAACGTGGCGAAATAATCCTTGGTGGTTTCTGCACGGCGGATCATTTTCACGCTTCCGTCCTCACAAAGCAGAAGCTCCGCGCTCCTGAGCTTGCCATTGTAATTGTAGCCCATCGAGAAGCCGTGCGCACCGGTATCGTGAATGGCAAGAATGTCGCCGATCTCGATTTTGGGCAGCTTGCGGTCGATGGCAAAGCGGTCGTTGCTTTCGCAGAGCGAACCCGTGATGTCATACAGATGATCGCAGGGGGCGTCCTCCTTGCCGAGTGCGGTCACGTGATGGTACGCGCCATACATCGCGGGGCGCATCAAGTTTGCGGCGCACGCATCGCAGCCGATGAAGTCCTTGTAGGTTTTCTTCTCGTGCAGCACGGTCGTCACAAGCGTTCCGACAGGACCGGACACATAGCGGCCGAGTTCCGTGAAAATGCGCGGCTGCAGATCGGTTCCGGCGAAGGCAGCCTCATACGCCTCGTGTACCTTATCGCCTACGAACTGGATGTCGGTCTCCGCATCCTCCGGACGGTACGGGATGCCCACGCCGCCGGAAAGATTGATAAAGCTGATCTTGATGCCCAGCTCGTTATGCAGTTCCTTAGCGGTTTCAAAGAGGAGCTTTGCAAGCGTCGGATAATACATATTATCCGTGTTGTTGGAAGAAAGGAACGAGTGCAGGCCAAATTCCGTTACGCCCAGCTCCTTGAGTTTCTTCATGCCCTCTGTGAGCTGTGCGCGCGTGAAGCCATATTTCGCATCCGCCGGGTTGCCCATGATCTGCGTGCCGATCTTGAATTCGCCGCCCGGGTTAAAGCGGCAGCAGATGGTCTTCGGGATGCCGCCGTGCTTTGCAAGGAAGTCGATATGCGAAATATCGTCAAGGTTGATGATGGCGTCAAGCCTGCGCGCATATTCAAAATCCTTTGCAGGCGTTGCGTTGGAGGAAAACATGATGTTGTCCGCCACGATGCCCACGGCTTCGCTGAGCATCAGCTCCGCATAGCTGGAGCAGTCCATGCCGCAGCCCTCTTCTTTGAGGATCTGCATCAGCACGGGGTTCGGGCAGGCCTTTACCGCATAATACTCCTTATAGCCCTTGTTCCAGGAAAACGCCTTTTGCAGCGCGCGCACGCGGGTACGCAGGCCATGCTCATCGTAAATGTGGAAGGGCGTGGGATATTTCTTGATGATGGCTTCGATCTTTGCTTTGTCGTAGGGTAACGTTTTTTTCATTGGTTGCTGCTCCTTGGTTTTATAGTTCGGCGTATTGTGTCATTTCCATGTCGCGTTCATATTCGGGGCCGCGCAGCCCGCGATCTTCGTATTCGATTTCGCCCGCCTGGTTGTCGTATGGGTCGTGCCGCCAATGCGCTTTCGGCGGATCGAGCGGCGCACGGAATTCGCAGTTGGCCACCATGCGGTAAGGGTCGAGGTTGCCGAAATAATGCACCCTGCGCGCCTCATTGCCCGCCCGGTGCGCACCGCCGCCGTAAGAAGGATCTGCGAACATCCAGCCATGGGGCGCAACATAGAACATGGCCCAGTCATGCATACCAACATCGTTGGGTTCAGCGCAAAGGCCGCTCTGCCAGCGCGCCGGGATACCCGCGCAGCGGCAGAGGGTGATGAACAGCAAGGCCTGCACGCCGCAATCACCCTTGAAGTTGCGCGCACAATTTTCCGCGATGTTTTCAAGGCCGAAGTATTCCCGCATGAAGGAATACTTTACGTTGAGCGTCACGAAATCATAGAAGATGCGCGCCTTTTCAACAGGGTTCGTAACCCCGCGGGTGAGCGTCTTGACAAGCTCCTTAATATAAGGCGTGAACACGATATGCGGATTTTCTTCGTTGGTGAAAAACGTGGGCTGTTCCGCATCTGGCACGATCTTCATGGGATCGACATACGGCGCGGTATGCAGGTAGGAATATTCCACCCAGAACTCGTGGTTCTCCTCCATCACTTCTTCCCAGTAAATAGTGCGCTGCGGCGCATCCTCGGCCGCAATGTGCTTGGGTGTGCCATAGTAACCCACAAGCTCGATCTCGCTCTGCTGGATACAGGCCGCAGGGATCGGGATGTGTACACGCACAAGCTTCCCTTTTTCAAAGGCTTCGTCCTTAATGCGGACGCTTGCGCGGATGCGGATGCGGTTTGCAAGCTTGCCGTTTTCGCGCATCAGCCGCGCGGAACGATCCAGAAGGCTCTCCCGCGTTTGACCGTTGTCCTCGCCATCCACCCGGCCGCGGTTCACAACGCCTGCACGTGCAGCAAAGGCGGCATCCGTTTTTATCAAGGTCTGGTAGAATCGCAGGAAATAATGCGGCTCGCCGTGAACATAGATCCAGTCGATTTTGTTGTCGTCCACCATGGCGTGGAACTCCGCTTCCGTGAACTCCGGGATCGCGGCGCGGATTTTCTCAAGCGCCTGTGTTTCACTGAAAGGATAGTCCTTTTCCAAGCGGAGAATCATTTCGCGCTCGCAGACAAGGCACGCACGAAGCGCTTCCGGAATGTTTCCGGCAAGGCGCTTATCAATCAGGCGCACAGCGCCCTCAAAATCGCCCCATGTCTTGCGGCGGAGGATATCCTCCGGCAGCCCTACGTTCAGAAACTCAAAATTGTCGTTGATGTTCATCAGCAAGCCTCCTTATCTGATTGCGGTTTAAAACGGTTAAAAAATGGAACCTACGGCAAGCACGCCCGTTGCAAGGTCGTGCCGGTACAGCGGATGACCCGGACAAAGGCTGTTGAGCACTACGCCGTCGGAACCGGCCTTACTCGTGGAATGGATATACATCCCATCGCCCAAATACATCGCCACATGCCCTTTAAAAAACAGCAGGTCTCCCTTGTTGATCTTTGCGCGGTCAATCTCATGCACAGGGAACCCTTCCCGGATGCTGGCATTGCGGTAGATCTTCACGCCGTTGAGCAGGTAGGCTGAACCGACCAGACCGGAGCAGTCGATGCCCTGCGGCGTCTTCCCGCCCCAACGGTACTGCACTCCCATGTAAAGCTTTGCCGCCTCTACAACGCTGTTGCGCAGCTCTTCCTCCCCTGCGGAGGGTTCATTTTCATAATAAGGCCCAAGGAATCCTTCCCGCACGAAGCCTTCAGCCCCGCCGATCAGGCGTACTTTAGACCAGCCTTGCGGTTTTTCCGGCGGCGCCACAAGTTCTACGACCGCACCGCGGCAGAGGGAGATATGGTGCGGATGCGTTGCGCCGCTTTCCACCTGAACATCTGCCCACGCTGCCCATACGCGGCGCAGATCGGCCTTTTCCCAGCGCTCCGCTTCCGCTTCATCCAGGCACAGGTGCGATGCATGCACATATGTTTCGTATCGGTATGGCGTGCGAATCCTGTAAAACCCGTCCTCGGCTTCCTCCAGAATTTCAACGATTTGGCCATACCAGCCCTCGTCATCCGGTTCGGCCATATGAGCGGGCTTCACAACATACGGTGCAATCGGTGAAATGACCAATGCGCGTTTTTCCATTAGATTTTTTCTCCTTTTTATTGCTGATTCCTTGCGCACGGCGGTTAATTTCCCGTTAAGTTTTGGGAGCGCCGCATGCAAAAAGCTCTGTTATACCAACAAGAGCCCGCCCGCAAAAGCGGGCAGGCATCGTCGTTGTTTGTCCGGGTTTAATTCTTCAGGCGGTCGCGGTATTCCGCAAGCTCCTTTTCGTTTGCCATAATGAAATGGCCTTCCTCAATTTCCGACCATTGGGGTTTATCCACGGAGTAATCATGGCAGGTTGGATCGTACACTTCAAGCACTTTCTGCTTTTCGGAGATTGGATCCGGCATAGGGATGGCCGAAAGCAGCGCGCGCGTATACGGATGCAACGGATGGGCAAACAGCTTTTCTGTTTCTGCAAGCTCCACGATCACGCCCTTGTGGATGACGGCGATGCGATCCGTAATAAAGCGCATCACCGAAAGATCGTGCGCGATGAACAGGTATGTGAGGCCACGCTCCTTCTGCAGTGAGGAGAGCAGATTCAAAACCTGCGCGCGGATGGAAACATCCAGTGCGGAAATCGGTTCGTCCGCAATGATGAACTCCGGTTCCATGATGAGGCTGCGCGCAATGCCGATGCGCTGGCGCTGGCCGCCGGAAAACTCATGCGGGAAGCGACTTGCAAACTCCGGCAGAAGGCCGACATCGGAAAGCGCTTTGGAAACCTTTGCCTCGCGCTCTTCTTTGGTGAGGTGCTTCTGCACGTTCATCAGACCTTCGGAAACGATATAGTCCACCTTTGCGCGCTCGTTGAGCGATGCCATCGGATCCTGAAAGATCATTTGGATCTGTTGCGTGACGCGCTTGTCCAGCTCGTGCGGAATTTTTCCGTTGATTTTTTCTCCTTTGAAGATAACCTCGCCCGCGGAGGTGGGGTTGATGCGGATGATCGCGCGGCCAATGGTGGTCTTGCCTGAACCGGATTCGCCCACAAGGCCGAACGTTTCACCCTTGTAAATATCGAAGCTCACGCCCTTTACCGCCACAAACGGTTTGCGCTTGCTGCCGAAGGTAACCTCAAGGTTCTTCACTTGAAGAAGCTTTTCTCTGGTTTCGTTTTGCATTACTGCGCGCCCCCTTCCTTCTGATCCATATTGGCGCGGATATTGCGGATGTTTTTAATGTGCTCCGGTGGCTCCACCTTGGGGGAGCGTGGGTCGAGCAGCCATGTGCGCGCCTTATGCGTCGGGGAAACCTCGAAATACGGCGGGCGATGCAGGAAGTCGATCTTGAGCGCATGCGGATTGCGCGGGGCAAACGCGTCTCCACGCACCTTGTTGAACAGGTTCGGCGGCGTCCCTTTGATCGAATAAAGATCCTCGCCCTTTATGCCGAGCTGCGGCAGGGAGGAGAGCAGCGCCCAGGTATAAGGATGCTGCGGGGCATAAAACACCTCGTTGCACGTGCCGATCTCCACAATGTCGCCCGCATACATAACCGCGATGCGGTCGGCTACGTTGGCAACCACGCCAAGGTCATGGGTGATGTAAATCGTCGTAAGCTGATATTTCTTCTGCAGCTCGCGGATCAGGTTCAGGATCTGAGCCTGAATCGTTACGTCAAGCGCGGTAGTCGGCTCATCGCAGATGAGGATTTTGGGGTTGCAGGCCATGGCGATGGCGATGACCACGCGCTGCCGCATGCCGCCGGAAAATTCGTGCGGATACTGCTTATAGCGCCGCTCCGGTTCCGGGATTCCAACGTCGTCGATGATCTCAATCGCGCGCTGTTTTGCCGCCTCGCCGGTCAGCCCCTGATGCAGTTTGAGCGCTTCTTCGATCTGCCAGCCGATGGTTTTGAGCGGGTTGAGGCTCGTCATCGGGTCCTGCATGACCATGGCGACCTCTTTGCCGCGGATCTTCGTCCACTCCTTCTCGGTTTTAAACTTGGCAAGATCCATGCCGTTATACCAGATCTCGCCGGAATCCACCCAACCGTTCTTATCCAGAAGGCCAATGAAGTTCTTTGTGAACACCGATTTGCCGGAGCCGGATTCGCCTACGATTGCAAGGCTTTCGCCCTTGTAAATATCAAGCGAAATGCCGCGGATGGCGTGGAGCACCTGCCCGCGCAGGCTAAACTTCACATTAAGGTCTTTTACAGACAAAATTACTTCCTGTTCCACAGTACAAAGACCTCCTTACACGTGGTTCTTCGGATCGGCTGCATCGGAGAAGGCATTGCCCACCAGATAGAAGCAGATCGTAATGACCGAAAGTATGATCGCCGGAACGACCAGCTGATAACGAAGGCTCGGCGCCATCATCAGGCTGCGGCCCTTGTTCACCAGGTTGCCAAGCGAAGGAATGCTGATCGGCAAGCCAAGGCCGATGTAGCAAAGGAATACCTCTGAACCGATTGCGCCCGGGATCGCCAGCGCCATGCGGAGCATGACCACGGACACCATATGCGGCAGCAGGTTTTTAACGATGACCCGGCGCGTCGGCGTACCAAGGCAGCGGGAAGCAAGGTTAAAGTCGCGGTCACGGATGATAACAACCTGGTTGCGGATGAACCGTGCAAGACCGATCCAGCCCGTGATACTCATTGCTGCGATAATCGTCGGGATGCTCGGACGCATGATGTACGACGCGAGGATCAGGATGATCGTTGACGGGATGTTGTTAATGAGGTTATAAAGCTCGGTGAAAAGGAAGTCCAGCTTGCGGACATAGCCCCAAAGGAGACCCGCAAGAATACCGACGACCGCCTCAATCAATGCGACCACGATGCCGATGAACAGCGACGTGCGCGTACCGCCCCACATGCGCGCCCAAAGATCCTGGCCGATATCGTTTGTGCCGAACCAGAACACGCTGTTGGGCTTTTGGTTGGTAATGAAGCCGGAAACCGGTTTCACCTCGGTTGGGTCGGTGATGCGGGCAACGCCCTTGTTGAGCGTTTTCTGCGAACCGTCTTCGGAGGTGATGGTCAGCATCATCTGCTCTTCCGGCACAAAGGTGTAATACCACCCCTCGTTTTCCGGAACCGGCGTAAGCTCCATGGGCGTTTCTTCGGAGCCGCGCATGATGCCGGCCGCAACCACATTCGGCACGCCCCAGCTCTCGGGCAGGTTAAAGTAAGTCAACACCGTTCCTGCCGGCACACCCGTGATGAGCTCTCCGCCCGTCTGTTTGGTGCTGGTGGAAAACACGCCGCCGGATTCTTCATCGTAGGTAACCCAGACAGCCTGGTGATAGGTGGTTTCCGTGCCATCCTCAGAGGTCACGTACATATATGGCATTTCCTCGGAAACAAGCGTGTAGTACCACCCTTTGTTCTCCGGATCCTGCGTTGCGGCAAGCTGTACCGGTTCCGCCTCGCCCTCTGCCTTCACATAGAATTTAGGTTCGCCCCAGGACTGCGGAACGCGCACATAGGCGATGGTCTCGTCCTCCGCAGGCTCTGCGGCATAATCACCTTTGGTGTACTTGATGCCCTCAAGTTTTGCCTTGCCGTCCTCTTCGACCGTGATCCAAACACCCTTTTCGTCATAATAATTGACAACATAAGGATCGAACTGGTTCGGCAGCAACGGCTGAATGAACGTGAAGATCAGCAGCACAAGCATGATCGTGAGCATTGCGACTGCCATCTTGTTTTTAAAGAACATGCGGAACGTGCTGCGCCAGTAGGAATAGTTGGAATATCCCGTGCGCTCGGCTTCTTTTTCATCGTATTCCGCAAACTCAAAGAGTTCCGGGGAAAGGCCTTCCATTTCCTCAGCGGAAAGATCATCCTTTTCGCTGACCGCAAGGCCGCGCAGCCGCTCTTCGATGCTCTGCTCCAACTTCCTGCTGATTTTTTCTTTTTGCGAGTATTTGCTGCTCATCTTGCCCCCTCCTTCTTGGCGAAACTGATGCGCGGATCAACAAGGCCCATCAGAATGTCGCCGAGCAACAGACCGATGATGCTCAGTGCTGCAAAGATCACCACGAGCGCAACGATCATGCTGTTATCCTGGCGCTTGATGACATCAACAAGCAAACCGCCCATGCCGGGGATGGAATAAAGCGACTCGGTGTAAATGGATCCGGAAATCGTGAGCAGGATGGAACCCGGGATCAGGTTCACCATCGGCACCACGGAATTGCGGAACACGTGACGGAACCAGATGGTGGTGTTCGGCACGCCCTTGGCGCGCGCAAGCTTGATGTAATCCTTGTTGGTTTCATCCACCATGTAACGCCTGAGCCACATTGCATAGCTGGAGATGGAAGGCAATGCCAATGAGATGACCGGAAGGATCAAACTCGTCCAATCCTCCGGCTTATAGAGCACACTGAGGTTAAACCAGCTTGAACCGTAAAGCTGTATGAAGATAAAATACACCGCGTTTGGTACTGCCTGAATGAACACGATGTACGCATTGCCGAGTTTGTCCGCCAACCTGCCCTTGCTGCGCGCCATCAGCGCGCCGAGCGCCATACCGAGCGGAAGACTGACCGCCATGGAGATAAGCCCTACCTTCATGGAGACGGCCATCTTCGGCATGATAATATCAGTGATGGGAGCGTTCACGCGATAGCGGCGGGAAACGCCCAAATCGCCCTGAAGCAGGTTCTTCAAATACCTGCCGACCTGCACGTAAAGCGGATCCTTCAATCCCATTTCCCTGAGGCCGCTTTCAATTAGAGCAGGCGACATTTTCTCGTAGTTATTAAAGTAGCCTTCTATCGGCATAAGCTGCAAAAGCCCGATGATGATCGTAATGAGGATCACGAGCGTCAGCAGCGCCCTGGCCAATCGTTTTAACGAGTACTTTAGCACTTTGGGATTCTCCTTTTATGTTTTCGCATTGAGCTGCGAAGTAGAGGGATATGTGAATCGTTTTATGTTTGCAAAAGCATTTTGGCTGAATGGAAAAAGCGGCTCTGCTCCGCAAAGTACAGGGCAGAGCCGCTTTCTTCTGTTTTAATTCCCGCAGACAGCTTCTGCGAAATCAGGTTACATCAGTTGCCCATGGCGGCATACCATTCCTCGTACTGCGCGTCGTACATATCCTGAGACATCGCGGTCTTGTAGACGTGCTGCCCCTTATAGCGGCTGGAGGACTGGCCCATCATGGCGAACTGGCCTTCAAAGCCGTTGAGCTTGGTGGCCTGGTAGGAACCGCCGGAGATGAGCAGCGGGATCACGATCGCATGGTCGAGGTAGTAGGACTCGGCCGCGGCAAACGCTTCGTAACGGGCATCCCAGTTGTCGGTGACCAGGCGGGCTGCGTCAACAAGAGCAAAGTACTCGTCGATCAGAGCGTTGGTTGCTTCGGTCTTGGTATTCTGGAACACGCGATAACCATCGGTGTCATGGCAGAAGAAGTTGTAGCTGTTCTCACGCTCAAACGGATCTGCCCAAGTCTCAGGATCCATGAAGTCCGCGCCCCAGTTGAGCTCCTGAATGGCGTAGTTGCCGTTGCGGCGCGTCTCGTTGAGGAAGCTGTTTCCGGCATAAGCGACCGGGATGATGTCCACGAAGTCCGTTCCGAGGAGCTTCTCAATCTGCTGTTCCATAACAACGGTGGCGTTTGCCCAGTTGTTGCTGTCCGCACGATAGTTAATGGGCATCTTGATCGGGAAGGTGGCGCCGGCGGCGGTCAGTTCTTCCACAGCCTTGGCCTTGTATTCAAGCGCAAGCGCTTCGTTGAAGCTATCGCCATCGGTGTACTTCGCAAGGCCGCCATAGGTGACATAGTCACGACCGTTGTCCGGGTTGATGGCGAAGCCCTTCGGGGTAACGGTGTTGAGCAGATGCATTGCCGGATCGTCGCCCGGGAACTCAGCCGCGATGTACTCCATGCGGTTGAAGGCATGGAAGATGGTCTTGCGGAAGTTCTCGTTGTTGACGGCGATAACCCAGTTTTCGGGCTCATACTCAGCGTCAAACTTCGGTTCAAAGTTGAAACCGATGAAGTAGGAATAGTCGCCAATCACGCGGGAGGTGGAGATCATCTGGCTCTTTTCGGGATCGGCCATCCAGTCGGCAACGATGTCGGAGCCAATGCTTGCATAGTCGACTTCACCGCGGAGGAACAGCTCAGGCGCGAGCGTTGCCGCTTCGGTGTTGCAGGTCTGCTCGATGCGCTCGATGTAGATGTGCTCGGCATCCCAGTTGTTCTCGTTCTTGGTGTAGATGCGCTTCTCGTTGGGGGCATAGGTGGAAAGGAGGTAAGCGCCGTTGAACCACATGCTGTAGTTGTCAAGCGCAAAGTCCGCACCATACTGTTCAAGCAGCGCAGCAGGGGCCGGCCAATAGGTACCGAACTGAAGCACGGTGAGGAAGTACGGGCGCGGCTTTACGAGGTTGTACTGCAGCGTGTAGTCGTCCACCGCAACAACGCCGACCTGGTCGGGGGTGACAACAGGAACTTCCACCCACTCGGTGTAAGCGCCGGTTTCGTCATCGCCTTCCCAGCTCTTGCCTTCGTAGATGATGCCGTTCTCGTCGATGACAGCATCCTGGTCTTTGCCCTTCTCGGTGCCCTTCGGGATCGCCGCAGCGGCATAGGCGGTATAGTACACAGCCTCTTTCGCGTTCACGAGCCAGCCTTCCATGAGGTAGGAGTTGTCGCAGGCGTTGTTCGCATCGCAGACATAGCGGGCAGCGGCGACATAGTCATGCGCGGTGACGGGGTCCTTCTGGTTGCCGTCCGCATCGTACCAATACTGGCCCTGACGGAGGTGGAACGTCCAGGTGAGGCCGTCTTCGCTGACTTCCCAGCTCTCAGCGGCGCAGGGGACGATGTTGCCGAACGGATCGTTCTCCACGAGGGAGTCGATGGTGTTCGCGCCGACAACGAGTTCATACGTCGTGCCGCTCTTAAGGTAGTTCATCGTTGTGACTTCGCTGGAATACAGCGTGCGGTACACCTGCTCATCCGCAAATTCACGACCATCGGGGCCGGTGGTCGCAGGCGCCTCAGTGGGGGCGGGAGTTTCTTCGGGGGTAGAGGGCTGTTCTGTCTGTGTTGCATCGGGCGTTTCCGTCGGAGTATTCGTGGGCTGGCCACAGCCGGCGAACACACCCGCGATCATCATGACCGCCAACAACAGGGCAAGAAGTTTCTTCATGTCGTTTTCTCTCCTCTTAAAAGTTTTTGTTGACACGGTGGAATACCGTGCCGATGCAGAAAAGGTGCTTTGCTTGGAAGCACGAATTCATTGTAACTGCTTTTGATATATAATTCAACACGCCTTCCGACATAAAGTTGTTATGGAATCGTAACAATTGTGTATACTGCATGCGTCGTATCCGTGTATACATTTACTTTGGATACGGCGCACTCAGGTTGGGTGTTTTGCTTATGCACCTGGCTTCACATGCCCGGAAACAGGCGTTCCGCAAGGCTTTCCCGCCGGTTTCCGGCGCGCCCTGCAACCGTCTTTGCGTGCAGCATGGAGCTGATTACGGATTCTTCCACGCACTCGATTACAGCGCGGAACACAAAATCCATGTCCTCTTCATACAACATGGAAATAGTTTCCGGCCGTCCCGCGCTGTAGTGCGCAAGGCGGTTGGCCGTTGTAAACGCAAGGGCAATCTCACCGCTGCCGTTTCCAGAGATGCTGCCCGTGCGCGCAAGCCCCGATTGTGCGCGCTTCGCGGCACGCTCAAGCTGGCGCGCGGAAAGCGGAGCATCCGTTGCAATGATGATGATCACGCTGCCCTTGTCCTGCTCTGCGGCGCGATGATCTTCTTCAAACAGCCGTGCTCCCACATGATCCCCCGCAACGGTGAGATCCCGGAGGGTGCCGAAGTTCGTCAACAGCAGCGTGCCCACGGTGTAACTGTTCCCATAAAGGCTGAATTTGCGGGAAGCCGAACCGATGCCGCCCTTAAGCGAGTAGCAGCTCATGCCGGCCCCTGCGCCGACCGCCCCTTCCTCAAACGTTTCTGCCGCAGCTTCAAGTGCTGCACGCGCATGTGCACGGGTCACATGCAGGCCGCGGATATCGTTGAGGTGGCCGTCGTTGCATTCCATGATAATGGGGTTTACCGTGCCTGTTTTCACGCCGATATCCTCGTTGCGCTCCAACATGTATTCCACGAGCGCTGTCGAAACCGTGCCCACGGAAAGCGTATTCGTAAGCAGAATGGGCGTTTCAAGCGTGCCGAGTTCCTGCACCTGCACCAGCCCAACACTTTTGCCAAAGCCGTTGATCACATGTGCCGCTGCAACGCACTTATCATGAAACAGGTCGCCGCCATGCGGCAAAATCGCCGTAACCCCCGTGTGGATTTCGCCTTCATGCAGCGTCGTATGTCCCACGCGCACGCCCGGCACGTCCGTAATCAGGTTCCGTTCACCACGCTCCATGTAGCCCAGCTGCAGCTTATAGCGGCTTTCTACGCCCATATGTTTTCTCCTCGCTTCAATTTGATTTTTGACAGGAACGGCATATTGTTTTGCCAAATATATTATTTTATATTATATCGTATCCGTTTCATTTGGCAATTCTTCCGAAGCAAGTTTAACAAAACCCCAACGCAAATCTCCGTGCACAGCTTTCTCAGTCGCCTGTGGCTGCGTTCCGCAGCTTACAAAACCCGGGGAATTTCAATCCCGCAAAAGTTTCGCCTTTTTCAGTGCAATCACCACGGGCGGGATCAGCAGGATATGGCAGAGAATGCCCGGCACCGCGGTGACGAACGCGCCTGCAAGGAACATTTGAAGCGTAAATTCAACCCCCATAATTTTTGCAAGAACCCAACGCGCCACACCCCATACGATGCGGCCGCCCAGCATTGCTCCGATGAGAGAAACGTAAACATTCCCGGGCTTTTTCGGGAGCGCACGGTACAACAGGCTGGCAAGCAGCCCATATGCGGCAAGTTCGAACGCCATGGAGATGCCCATTGGCATCTCCGGCATATGGAACAGCAAAAACCGCAGAAACGGCGCGATAAAGCCGACCGCCAGCGCATACGGCCACCCGCAAAGGAAGCCGCAAAGCAGCACCGGGATGTGCATGGGGCTGAGCGCCTTGCCGATTTGCGGAATCTGCCCCGTCAAAAACGGCAAGTACAGGCAGAGCGCAAGGCACAGCGCCGCATAGATCAGGCTGCGCAAAAACTTTTTCATAAAACCAAACCCTCCAAAAACAAAAAATGAAGCTATCCTTCCTGCGGAAAGAAAGGATACCTTCCTGGCATCGCACTGCTGTGTTGAAAAGTGGGCAACGCGGGCTTCTGCCCGCCGTAGCGGCTTCTGCCCGCCGTAGCGGCTTCTGCCGCCGGCCTTTGCCACTATATCACAGCCTGCGCTTATTTTGCAAGCGTTTCCTCCACCGCAAGCGCAGCCACGGCCTCCACCGCTTTTTTCAGAAGCGCGGACACGCTCATGCCTTCAGCGCCGACGACGATGTTGTTGCAGGTTTCAAACGGGATCAGCACCCTGCGCGCCAGGCTTTGGCCGACTGCGCGGGCCATTGCGGGCGTAATCTCGCCCAGCATTGCATCCGCAATCACGATGCCCACCGGCCCCACGATGACATCCGCCGTGCGGCAGGCGACGATCACGGCGTTTTCGCCCGTTGCCGCCGCATCCGCCCCTGCCTTGCGCAGCGCGGCAGCCGCCATGGCGTTTGTGCCCACAGCCGTCACCCGTGCGCCGGGCAGGCGTTCGCGAATGCCGCTCACAAGCTGTGCGCCTACCTTGCCGCCCTGGCCGTCTATCACAAGAACCCGCATAATTCCGCCCTCCGCTTTCGGTTTTCTGGTTCCTCAGTATATCAGCTTTGCAGGGAGCGCGCAATGCGGGGGAGGTGGACTTGCGCTCCCCTCCCCCGCGTCCGTCATTTCACTGTAAGGCCGTTCCCGTCATAATCCACGGTGAACACAGTATCCGGCGCCACATCCTGTTCAATGATGCGCCGCGCGAGCAGCGTTTCCAGCCGGGATTGCAGCAGCCGCTTGAGCGGACGCGCTCCGTAATGCGGATCATACCCCGCGTCGGCGATATACTGCTTTGCCGCATCGGTCAGCGTAACGTCCAGCCTGCGCTCCTGCAGGCGTTTGCGCAGGTCGGTCAGGAGCAGATCGGTGATGCGGAAGATTTCATCCCGCGTCAGCGGCTTGTAGAACACCACATCGTCCAACCGGTTCAGGAATTCCGGGCGGAAACTTTGCTTCAGAAGCATATCCACCTTTCTGCGCGCTTCCTCCGTGATTTTTCCGTTCTCAATGCCTTCGAGGATATAGTTCGAGCCGAGGTTGGAGGTCATGACGATCACGGTGTTCTTGAAATCCACCGTGCGGCCCTGCGAATCCGTCATGCGGCCGTCGTCCAGCACCTGCAAAAGCACGTTAAATACATCCGGATGCGCCTTCTCAATTTCATCAAACAGCACAACGCAGTACGGTTTGCGGCGCACGGCCTCCGTAAGCTGGCCGCCTTCGTCGTACCCGACATAGCCCGGAGGCGCCCCGATGAGCCGCGCAACGGCATGTTTTTCCATATATTCGCTCATGTCGATGCGCACCATGTTGTTTTCATCGTCAAAGAGCGCCTGCGCGAGCGCTTTTGCAAGCTCGGTCTTGCCGACACCCGTTGGGCCCAGGAACAGGAAACTGCCAATGGGCTTCGTTGGGTCCTTGAGGCCCGCGCGCGTGCGCAGGATCGCATCCGACACGGTGGTAACGGCCTCGTCCTGACCAATGACGCGCTCGTGCAGGATCGCCTCCAGATGGAGCAGTTTTTCGCGCTCGCCCTCCATCAGCTTTGCCACGGGGATCCCCGTCCACCGCGCCACGATGCGGGCGATTTCCTCCTCCGTTACGCGGTCGCGCAGAAGGCCCTCGCTTTTGCCCTGCTCGCTCGCCTTCTCCGCAGCCTCCAGCTCCTCTTTCAGCTTTGGCAGCTTTCCGTATTTCAGTTCCGCCGCGCGGTTCAGGTCGTATTCCCGCTCCGCCTTTTCCATATCGGCGTTCAGCTGTTCGATCTCGCCGCGCAGCTTCTGCACGTTTTTGATCGCATCCTTCTCGTTTTCCCACTTTGCCTTGAGCTTTGCGAACTCTTCACGCTCCCGGGCCAGCTCCTTGCGGATTTCCGTAAGATGCTCGGCGGAAAGTTTGTCGTTCTCCTTGGTAAGCGCCGCCTCCTCAATTTCAAGCTGCATGATGCGGCGGGAAATTTCGTCGAGCTCCGTGGGCATGGAATCCATTTCCGTGCGAATCATCGCGCACGCTTCATCCACAAGGTCGATTGCCTTATCCGGCAGGAAGCGGTCCGAAATATAGCGGTTGGAAAGCGTAGCCGCAGCGATGAGTGCGTTGTCGTTGATCTTCACGCCGTGGTATACCTCATAGCGTTCCTTCAGGCCGCGCAGAATGGAAATGGTGTCCTCCACCGACGGTTCATCCACCATCACAGGCTGGAAGCGGCGGGAAAGCGCGGGGTCCTTTTCGATGTATTTGCGGTATTCGTCGAGCGTCGTTGCGCCGATGCAGTGCAGCTCGCCGCGCGCGAGCATCGGTTTGAGCAGGTTGCCTGCATCCATAGAGCCTTCCGTCCGCCCTGCGCCGACAATGTTGTGCAGCTCGTCGATGAAAAGGATGATACGCCCTTCGGAGCGCTTCACCTCGCCCAGCACGGCCTTCAAGCGCTCTTCAAACTCACCGCGGAACTTCGCGCCCGCAATGAGCGCGCCCATGTCCAGGGAAAAGATCTTGCGTTCCTTAAGCGACGCCGGAACATCCCCGCGCACGATGCGCTGCGCAAGCCCCTCCGCGATGGCCGTTTTGCCCACGCCCGGCTCGCCGATAAGAACCGGGTTGTTCTTTGTTTTGCGCGAAAGAATCCGGATAACGTTCCTCACTTCGTCATCCCGGCCGATCACGGGGTCAAGCTTCTGCTTGCGCGCAAGCTCCACAAGGTCCTGCGCATATTTGCCGAGCGCATCATAGGTACCCTCCGGCGAATCGCTCGTGACCCGCGCGCCGCCGCGGATATCGTTGAGCGCCGCAAGAAATGCGTTGCGCTCTACGGCAAACTGCTTGAAGACGGCCTTGATCGCTTCGTTCGGCGCGTCCATAATTCCAAGGAACACATGCTCCACGGAAACATACTCATCCTTCATGTGCTGCGCCTGCTTTTCGGCGGCGTTAAGCGCACGGTCCAGCTCCGGCGTAATGTAAACCCGGTCCGCTTCCCGGCCGCTTCCCGTTACCTGCGGGCGGCGCTCCACTGCGGCGCGCACGGCCTCCGTGAACGCATCCGCATCTTTGCCCATGCGCGTAAGCAGGCTTGCAATTAAAGAATCCTCCTGCGTGAGCAGCGCGAGCAGCAAATGCTCCTCATCCACCTGCTGGTTGTTGTGCTCGATGGCGATGCTCTGCGCCCCTTGGATCGCCTCAACCGAGCGTTGGGTAAACTTACGAATATCCATATATCAAACCTCCCTTTCCGGAACTAATGTTCTTGTTTTACAAAAGCAGTATACCGCATTTCCTTCTTATTGTCTTGACAAAAGTGGGATATGATTTTGAATTTGCTGTGAAGCTTCTTGCGGGGTGGTTATGGTAAAAGAATTTTCTCAAAAGGCCTTGCTTTAGGTCGAATTTTAAGGGATAATATGCGCATTGAAGCGCAATAAAATTGAAATGGAGATAAAACCGCCATGCAATTGTTGAAAGATCGCATTCGCGCCGAGGGGCGTGTGCTGCCAGGCAACATCATTAAGGTCGACGGCTTCCTGAACCACCGCGTTGACACAAAGCTTATGCGCGAGATGGCCAAAGAATTCGGTCGGCTTTTTGATTTAACGGGCCTTACGGCCGTGCTTACGGTGGAGGCTTCGGGCATTGCGCTCGGCGCCATCTGTGCAGAAGAGTTCGGCGTACCGCTTATCTTCGCTAAAAAGGCAAAGTCTGACAACATCGAAGGCGGCCTGTACCAAAGCGAAATCTTTTCTTATACTTATAAGAAGAAAGTTACGCTGCTGATGAGCAGCCAGTGGCTCGGCCCGAAGGACAAAGTCCTTATCATCGACGATTTTCTGGCCAACGGCGAAGCGCTGCGCGGCCTTGTGGACATCGTGCGCCAGGCGGGCGCAACCCTGTTGGGCCTTGGCATTGCAATTGAAAAGGGCTTTCAGGGCGGCGGCGACCGGCTGCGTGCGCAGGGCGAAAACGTGCAGTCCCTTGCCATCATCGAGCGGGCAGACGAAAACGGCATTGTGTTCCGGGACGAACCGTGATTTTGTGATGAGCGAAATCAGTTTTTTTGAAGCGGTCATGCTCATCTGTTTCGGGCTTGCCTGGCCGCTGAACATCATCAAATCGCTGCGCACGAAAAGCACGCAGGGAAAGAGCGTGTTGTTCCTCATCGTCATCCTGATCGGCTATGTCGCAGGCATCACGCACAAGCTGCTTTACAGCCGGAACATCGTGCTCGTGCTTTATTGCATCAATTTTGCCATGGTGAGCATGGATACTTTCCTGTTTTTCCATTATCGCCGCAGGGAACGCCTGGCCGCGGCAAAGCAGGGCAGCGATGCGCCCGGCGCATGAGTCATTCATTTTCTGAAAGGAATTTCACGCATACATGGAAAGAATTGTCGTTCTCGATTTTGGCGGGCAGTATAACCAGCTAATCGCCAGGCGCGTGCGCGAAGCCGGCGTTTACAGCGAGCTTCTTCCCCACACCGCGCCGATCGAGCAAATCAAGGGCGAATCGTTGTCCGGCCTCATCCTCACCGGCGGGCCGGACAGTGTGTATGCCGAGGGTGCGAAGGCCTGCGACGACAGGATTTTCTCGCTCGACGTACCCGTACTGGGCATCTGCTACGGCATGCAGTACATCGCAAAAGCATTCGGCGGCCGCATTGAAGCCGCACCTGTGCGCGAATACGGCCGCACGCCCATCCGCATGACGGAGCATCCTCTGCTCAAAGGGCTTGATTCCGGAATCGTTTGGATGAACCACAACGATTCCGTGTTCGGCATGCCGGAGGGGTTCTCCGCCATCGCGGAAACGGACAACTGCCCCTTCGCCGCCTTTGCGGATGATGGGCGCAGGCTTTACGGCATCCAGTTCCACGCGGAGGTTGCACACACGCCCAAGGGTGAGCTGATCTTCCGCAATTTCCTGAAGAATATCTGCGGCTGTAGCTGCACCTATTCCCCCGCGGGCCTTGCGGACACGCTGATTGCGCAAATCCGCGCTCAGGTAGGGGAGGGCCGCGTGCTCGGCGCGCTTTCGGGCGGCGTTGATTCGTCCGTAGCCTCCGTTTTGGTGCACAACGCCATTGGTGACAGGCTCACCTGCATCTTCGTGGATCATGGCCTTTTGCGCCACAATGAAGCGGAGGAGGTCATCAGCTTCTACCGCGACAAGCTGAACCTCAACATCATCAAGGTTGATGCGCGCGAACGCTTTCTCGGCAAGCTTGCGGGCGTGACCGAGCCGGAGCAAAAACGCAAAATCATCGGTGCGGAATTCGTGCACGTTTTTGAAGAGGAAGCGAAAAAGCTTGGCGGCGCTGATTGGCTTTTGCAGGGCACCATCTACCCGGATGTGATCGAAAGCGGAACTCAGACCGGCGCAACGATCAAGAGCCACCACAACGTAGGCGGACTGCCGGCGGACATCGGCTTCAAGGGATTGGTGGAACCGCTGCGCATGCTCTTTAAGGATGAGGTGCGCGCGCTCGGCGAATCTCTCGGCATCGCCCATGAACTCGTGTGGCGCCAACCCTTTCCCGGCCCCGGCCTTGCAATCCGCGTGCTCGGTGAAGTGACCGAAGAAAAGCTTGCAATCCTGCGCCAGAGCGATTACATTTTCCGTCAGGAGATTGCCGCGGCAGGTCTTGCTGAAAAGATCTGGCAATACTTCACCGTGTTCACCGGCATGCACTCCGTGGGTGTGATGGGCGACCTGCGCACTTACGATTACGCCATCGGCGTGCGTGCGGTCACCTCCACGGATGCGATGACTGTGGAATGGGCAGAGATTCCCTTCCCTGTGCTGCGGCGCATCAGCGAACGCATTATAGGCGAAGTGCCCCACGTAAACCGCGTGGTCTATGACATTACCTCGAAACCGCCGGGAACGATTGAATGGGAGTAAAGCGCTCCCCCTTTCCTTTCACGTTATATATCCCGTTTATGCCGAAACAGCCGCGGGCGTCATGCCACCCCACGGCTGTTTTTGCATATCGTTATAACGTCAAGGCGCCCATTCAGGAACTCCGTCATTCCAGTGAACGTAAGCCTCCGTTCATCACTTCCGGAAAGCGTTTCCGTCCCTAAACGGCCGCAATCCGGCAAATCTGCGGCCTTTGTGCTTTGTGGTGGCGGGCGGGTTCGCACTGTGACGCAGCCACTTGCCGCAGTGCATGGCTGCAACAGTTATGAGACAATTTATTATACTTCCTGAGTATTCTTCCCATCTTGAATAATCGTTCAAAATGATATATGATTTTATTTTAAATAGCACGACTGGGAGGATAACGGACAATGCACATCGTTTGCCTGGATTTGGAAGGCGTTTTGGTGCCGGAAATCTGGATTGCGTTCTCGGAGGCCAGCGGCATTCCGGAACTGAAGCGCACCACGCGGGATGAGCCCGATTATGATAAACTGATGCGGTGGCGCCTCGGCATTTTGAAGGAGCACGGACTGGGGCTGGCCGCCATTCAGCAAACCATTGCAAAAATCGATCCTCTGCCCGGTGCACGGGAATTTCTGGACGCGCTGCGCGCCATGACGCAGGTTGTTATCATCAGCGATACCTTTACGCAGTTTGCCGCTCCGCTGATGGAAAAGCTTGGGTGGCCCACAATTTTCTGCAACACGCTTGAGGTTGCGCCGAGCGGGGAAATTACTGGGTTCAAGATGCGCATTGAGCATTCAAAGCTCACCACGGTAAAGGCCCTGCAATTCATTGGATATGATACCATCGCCTCCGGGGACAGCTATAACGATCTCGCTATGATCCGGGCAAGCAAGGCCGGTTTCCTGTTCCGCAGCACGGACGGGATCAAAGCGCAAAATCCCGACCTCCCCGCTTACGAAACATATGACGCGCTCCTTGCCGCCATCCGGGCTGCAATCGACTGAACCGCGCGCTCCGCAAAGCACAAAATTTTACAGATTTAAAACTATGGAGGAATCAACTATGCAACCCAACAAGCGTCCGGAAACCATGGCGCGCATCAACAGCAAGGAACTTGCCGATGCGTTTATCGCCGAACAGCTTGACCTGATCCGCAAGCAGGTCGGAACCAAAAAAGTGCTTCTTGCGCTCTCCGGCGGCGTGGATTCATCCGTCGTCGCAGCGCTTCTGATTAAGGCAATCGGCAAGCAGCTGGTCTGCGTACACGTGAATCATGGTCTGCTGAGAAAAGGCGAACCGGAACAGGTCATCGATGTGTTCCGCAACCAGATGGACGCAAACCTCGTTTATGTGGATGCGGTAGACCGCTTTCTGGACAAGCTCGCGGGCGTGAGCGATCCGGAGCAGAAACGGAAGATCATCGGTGCGGAATTCATCCGCGTGTTTGAAGAAGAAGCCCGAAAGCTCTCTGGAATTGAATTTCTTGCGCAGGGCACCATTTACCCCGATATTCTTGAAAGCGGCCCCGTGAAAGCGCACCACAATGTGGGCGGCCTGCCGGAGGATTTAAAGTTTGAGCTCGTTGAGCCGCTTCGCCTCCTGTTCAAGGACGAAGTCCGCGTCGTAGGCAAAGCGCTCGGCTTGCCCGACGGCATGGTATATCGCCAGCCCTTCCCAGGCCCGGGTCTTGGCGTGCGCTGCCTGGGTGCCATCACGCGGGAACGGCTTGAGGCCGTCCGCGAATCCGATGCGATTCTGCGGGAAGAGTTTGCAAAAAATGGCCTTGAAGGCAAGGTTTGGCAATACTTTACCGTAGTGCCGGATTTCAAGTCCGTGGGCGTAAGCAACAATGCACGCACGTTTGCCTATCCGGTTATCCTTCGCGCAGTCAACACCGTAGACGCCATGACTGCAACTGTGGAGGATGTCCCCTTCGCCCTGTTGCAGCACATCACCGAGCGCATCACGCATGAGGTAAACGGCGTGAACCGGGTTCTGTATGACCTCACCCCAAAGCCGACCGGCACAATTGAGTGGGAATGATCTCAGAAGCCTGGAAAAGCCCGTAATTACTGGGCTTTTTGAGGGTTAAAGCCCTTCGTGGCAACGAAATGGCAACATTTTTTCATTATTCATAGAAAAAGAGCTAACTGATTTTGATTAAGTCAGTTAGCTCTCTTTTTGTTTTCTGGATGAAGTCAATCCTTGCCCCCTTTGAATGCGTCAACCAGCATATCACTCAATCCTTGAGAGGGTGTTACCTTATGCCATTTGCCAGTGGTGTCAAACTCCGGGTAGTGATAACGCCAACGGTCATATTCCTCTTGCGTAATCTCGCCTGCTTTCAACATAGCAGCAGCCTGACGCCAAGCGCACAGCATTTTGTGAAGCTCGGCTGCATCCTTACCTCTGAATACATCTACACGGAGATGGACTTCTCCATCACACTCACAGACTTTCAAGCCGTATCTGTCCTCCAGTGTGAACAGCGTGTGCATCAGTCCGATATAGGAGTCAATGTCCGGTACAGCCAATGCCTGCGGAGATACATCAAGCACCTGCGCAAGAGAGGCAGTCAAGTCTGCTTTTGGAGTTCGTGTCCCTGTTTCATACTGAGCCAGACGAACATCGGCTGACTTTTCCGGAAAGCCCAACACGGTTCCAAGATATTTCTGCGTCATGCCTCGCAGTGTTCTGAAAAAATGAATGCGCTCACCAATCGCCATAATAGCCAACTCCAATCTTCGGGTATTTTCTCAAATAGTATAGCAGATATGCTTAGGATAGTCAAGGAAATTCTAAATATATTTGTTTAATATTTTCTTGCAAACCGTCTTGACTTAAACAAATAAGCATAGTATAATGAGAACAAATTAAGCAAATATGCTTAATTATAACTGCCGCACACCACAGACTTGGTGTGTCCGCCCGGGCAAATCAGATGGCGGCCAGAAAGTATTCCGACACGAAATAAGAATTACTATGCCAAAAAGGAGGAGCGTCTATGGAAAACAACTTCATGAGAGTCGAAGATGTAGCGAAGGAGCTGGGTATTTCAAAATCCTATGCCTATAAGATCGTACAAAAACTCAATGCAGATCTCCGGGCAAAAGGGTTTCTGACCATCTCAGGCCGAATCAACCGCAAGTATTTTCTGGAAAAATTCTGCTACGGCGAAGCGGAAAGGAAGAATTCATAATGGCAGTTTACAAAGAAGATAAAACCAACACATGGCGGGTGCTCTACCGCTATACCGACTGGAATGGAGAGCGAAAACAATCGCAGAAGCGGGGTTTCAAGACCAAACGAGAGGCACAGACGTGGGAGCGTGAACAGCTCAATAAATCCACTTCCGATCTGGATATGGCGTTTAGGAGCTTCGTGGAGCTCTACACAGCGGACATGAAAACCCGGCTCAAAGAAAACACATGGGCAACCAAAGACCATATTATCCGTACCAAGCTGCTGCCCTACTTCGGTAAACTCAAGATGTGCAGCATTACTGCTCAGCAGATCATCACATGGCAGAACGAGCTTTTGAACTACAAGGATGAGAACGGCAAGACCTATTCCCCGGTCTATCTGAAAACCGTCCACAATCAGCTCAGCGCCATTTTTAACCATGCGGTCAGATACTACAATCTCCGGGAAAATCCCTGCAAGAAAGCTGGAAGCATGGGCAAGAAGAAAAACCGGGAGATGTTGTTCTGGACAAAAGAGGAGTATCTGAAATTTGCAGAGGTCATGATGGACAAGCCAATGTCGTTCTACGCCTTTGAAATGCTGTACTGGTGCGGCATCCGGGAAGGGGAACTGTTGGCACTTACTCCGGCAGACTTCGATTTCGAAAAGTGTACCGTGTCCATCAACAAATCCTACCAGCGGCTGGGCGGGCAAGACCTGATTACAACGCCTAAGACTGAAAAAAGCAACCGTATCATCAAAATGCCGCAATTTCTCGCTGACGAGATGCAGGACTATTTGAAGATGCTCTATGGCGTTGGGGCAAATGACAGGATGTTCACCATCACCAAGAGTTATCTGCACAGGGAGATGGACAGGGGCGCAAAAGAGGCGGGCGTGAAGCGCATTCGGATTCACGATATCCGGCACAGCGCAGTATCGCTACTGATCGACATGGGTTTCTCCGCTACGGCGATTGCAGACCGGGTAGGCCATGAGAGTATCGACATTACTTACAACTATGCACACCTGTTTCCGTCCAAACAGACGGAGATGGCGGATAAATTAAATATGGAAAGGGGCAACTGATTATGTCAGCAAAGAATTTGGACAATCACAACCGCTGGAGGAACAAAACTGTGGCGTTCCGTGTGTCACCGGAGGAAGATGCACAAATCGAAATCGCCGTCAAGATTACTGGGCTGACCAAGCAGGACTATATCATCCGCAGACTTCTCTGTAAGGATGTGGTGGTGCAGGGTAATCCGAGAGTATTCAAGGCACTCAGAAATCAGTTTGCCGATGTACTGGAACAGCTTCAGCGCATCGAAGCTGGAGCCAGTGTGGACGATGAACTGATGGACACGATTCAAATAATGGCAACAATTATGGACGGAATGAAGGAGGAATTTACCTATGATGACTGATACGAAAGAAAAGACTACCCTTAAAACATCTGTTGGCGCAGATGAAAGGCAGTCCGTTCAAACTATTTCTGTTGGCAGTATACCCACTTCTGAGCAGGAATTCAATGACGAAATTGAAAATTCTGAAGAAAATTTCAATGCTATGTACCAGCGGATGCAGCGCATGGCAGACCCGAATCATCTCCATACCGTTTCCATGACTGAGTTGTATCAGACAACCTACAAGAGCAGGCCGCCGATTATCGACGGCTTGCTCTACTCCGGGGCGTATATCCTGGCCGGAGCACCGAAGATCGGCAAGTCTTTCCTTGTGGCGCAGTTTGCCTATCATATCAGCACAGGGCAAAAGCTCTGGGAGTATGCTGTCCATCAGGGAACGGTGCTGTATCTGGCGCTGGAGGATGATTTCCAACGCATCCAGGGCCGGATGTTTATGATGTATGGCGTGGAGGACACAAATGATCTTCATTTTGCAACAGCGGCAAATAAGGTGGGGAACGGTCTTGATGAGCAGCTTGAAAACTTCATGCGGGAGCATCCTGATACCAAGCTCATTATCATTGACACCATGCAGAAAATCCGTGAAACGGGCGGCGAGGCTTACAGCTATGCCAGTGATTATGAAATCATCGGCAGGCTCAAGCAATTCGCAGACAGGCACAGCATTTGTGTGCTGACCGTCCACCATACAAGAAAGCAGCCCGCCGGGGACAGCTTCGAAATGATTTCCGGCACAACGGGTTTGCTTGGATGTGCGGATGGCTCACTACTGATGCAGAAGAAAAAGCGAACAGCTTTGGAGGCCACCATCGATGTGGTGGGGCGTGACCAGCAAGACCAGATTCTCTATCTGACCAAAGACCCGGACACGCAGATATGGGGGCTGGAAAGAACGGAGAACGAGCTGCATCGTGAGCCGCCAGACCCGGTGCTGGAGGTCGTGGCAAGGCTGGTTTCGCCAGAGCAGAGGGAGTGGACAGGCTCACCCTCTGAACTTGCCGAAGCGGTCAATATGGGGATGGCAGCTAACGCCTTGACCAAGTATCTGAATGTGAAACATGGCAGGCTTTTGGACGAGTACCATGTGAGTTATGAGAACAAGGCCAAACACTCTGGGCGACGGGTGAAGCTGACTTATATGGTGGTGGATGCCGTGGAATTTGAAGCGACGGATTGAGCAGAGTGCGACGGTTGCGACAGTCGCAACGGTGAAAATGGTGCCATCAAAATAACCGTCGCAATCGTCGCTATCGTTGCGAAAAGGAATTAAAGCGAATGAAATCTGTGCAGATACCCTATGAGCTGTTCGTGGATTTGGTGCTATACCATCTGAACGGCGAGGAGGATTTTAATGAAGAAATCCGGCAGGGTTTGGAGCAAAAGTTGGATGCCATGCTCAACCGCCAGATCTATTCGCAGTACAAGACTGCACCTACCGAGGCACAGCGGGAACAGGCCCGGCAGGAATATCTTGACCGCCGTGGTGTGCCGCAAAGCTACCGCTGGACTATTTCCCCTTGGGAGCGATAACAGGAGCGTGCCACGCTCCTGTTGCTGGCAGACAGGGAAAGATGGCTGAGGTATATCGTGTTTTACGGCATACATCCCCACAACCCTGTTTCCATCGAGAAATCCGCAGATTTTGAGATGGATGGGCAGAGAAAATTTACAAAATTCTCTCTGCCTGTGGGCGGCAAATTATGAGCAAGAATGTGTTGCGAATAGGTTGATGTCCACGCCGGATTTTGAGGCTGTGGGGGCCACCTGCAAGCCGAAAAGACGGTAAGGCATCCGCTGATGCCGCATACCCCCTCGGAGAGCCCACGACACTTTGCAGCCGCAGGATGAAAGTGTCATAGTGGGTTATTACACTTCCGCAGAAGTGCATCCTCGAAAGCTACCTCGTACCATCAAACTTAATACAGGAGGAAAACTGCCTATGGCAAGAGGCGACGGTATCAATCGTACCAGCGCAAGAAATGTAAATTTAAATGCCGCAAAAATCGGCAACGCTCAGCGGCACAATGAACGAGAAAAAGATTCCTACACAAACCCCGATATTGTCCCAGAAAGAGCAGCGATGAATGTCCACTTCAAAACTCCCACCGGCAGCTATGCGGAGATGTTCGCTCAGATGGAGGCCGACGGAGTGATCTCTACCCGTGGGCTGAAAGAGGATGCCAACCTTTACGGCGAACTGATCTTCGATGTTAACTCCGCCTATTTTCACAACAACGGCGGATATGACTTTGCAAAACAATTTTACACCGATGCCTATAAAGCTGCAATAGAAATTGTGGGCGGTGAAGAGTATATTTTGTCGGCAATCATGCACGCCGACGAGCGCAACCGGGCGATGTCCGAGGCACTGGGGCAGGATGTCTACCACTACCATCTTCATGTGGTCTACATCCCAGTAGTCGAAAAAGAAGTCCGTTGGTCAAAGAGGTGTAAGGATGAATCCCTCAGAGGCACAGTCAAAGAGAGAATCATGCAGGTCAGCTCCAGTAAAAAGTGGCTGTCCAAACCCGCCGTTGATGATGCTGGGAACCCAATCTTGCAGAAAAACGGAAAGCCAGTCCTTCGAAAATCTTACTCGATTTTGCAGGATGATTTCTTCAACGCCATGCGAAAAGCCGGATATGCCGATATAGAGCGTGGAGAGCGTGGCAGTTCGGAGGAGCATCTGACGGTCACGCAGTTCAAGGCAGAACGAGAGCAGGAGCGGCTTGCAGATCTTACTGAAAAGACAGAGCAAAAAGAGAAGGAGGCTGCTTCTCTGGAAAAGAAAATTGAGAAAGTCCAAAAACAGCAGATAGCGGTGCAGTCTGTGGAAAAGATTGAAGCGAAGTCTGTTCCGCTGTCCTCAAAGGTAATGCTGGAACGCTCGGAGTATGAAAACCTTGCAATGGCAGCTAAAAAGTTCTATGTGCAGGAGCGGAAAGAATCCAAGTTACAAAAGGCGTTAGATGCGGCGTATAAGCTGATTGCAGAACTCAAAGCTAAGGTTTCTGCGCTGACCGCTGAATTATCTGAATACAAGTCCATCCGTAATAAACTCAATGCGGCTGGATTGGAGCAGGAAAACGAAACCCTCCGTGGTAAGCTACGAAGCTATGAGACGGTCATTGAACGGAACAATCTGTGGCATTTCTTTGGCAGAAACAGGGCAAAAGCGCAGACAAGGGGCGATGCCCGGTAATTGTGTATAGAGCTGTAAAAAACGCAGTTTGTCCGATGGGGGCGTCCCAAATGAACAGTGCATCGTTTAGGTGCTTTCTATCGGGAAAGCCATCAACTTTCACGGCTATTGAGCCGTGAAAGAATCACGAAAAACAGGAGGATTTATGAAAACAGGGCTTACAAAGAAGCAAAAGACAACGAACATCTATTTTAACGAGGACGGCCCTATGATTGAGGTCTGTACCTACAACACCGATTTGAAAAACAGGCTGACCAAGTATGCCAATCAGTACCCCAGCGAGTGCAGGCTGATTGACGATGACGAGCTTGGCTGTATGACCTTTGAAATTCGCAAAGGGCGGTTTGGCTTCAAGCTGACCGCTCCGTACAGCGAGGAACGCCGGAGGGCGGCGAGTAAAGCTGCGAAATGTAGTAGACCGTTCAAAAAAGAGTAAAAACACCGTATGCCGTCCGCAGGAACAATCTTGCGGACGGTCTTTTGCTATTACAGAAAAATTCGCAAATATCACCTCATGATTTTGGGAGAATATCTTGAATCTTGGTGCACAATACGTTATAATGAACTTGAATTCGACAGCGAATGGAGCGATTGCTATGCCGGTGAACTACGATAAGCTTTGGAAGTTGCTTATTGATAAAAAAATGAATCGCACCGACTTAAAAGATGGTGCAGGAATTAGCTTCAATGTACTGGCAAAAATGGGGCGCAATGAATTTGTTTCTATGGAAAGTCTTTATAAGATTTGTAAATCCTTATCCTGCGATATTAGCGAGATAATGGAGTTTACACATGAAGAATGTTCTTGATAGTAAACATTACTGTTGTGCTAAGACCAGGAGAGATTGTTTTATGCAAAGACCATTAACTTGTGTTGAGATATGTGCTGGAGCTGGTGGACAGGCGCTTGGGCTTGCAATGGCTGGCTTTGTTCATGTTGCGCTCGTTGAATATGAAGAGGACTATTGCAAAGTCTTAAAGGAAAACCGGCCTGAATGGAATGTTATCTGTGCGGATGTACATGATTTTGACGGGTATCCATATCATGGCGTGGACTTGTTGGCCGGTGGAGTGCCCTGTCCTCCATTTTCAATCGCAGGGAAGCAGCTTGGGCGGAACGATGAGCGTGACCTATTCCCAGAGGCCATAAGGCTGATAAAAGAAATTCAGCCCAGAGCAGTCATGTTAGAAAATGTGCGTGGTTTTCTCGACTCTGGATTTGATGAATACCGTGACCATATCTTTGCAGCCATTCGCAAATTGGGATATGTGACGCATATAAAGCTCCTAAATGCTTCTGACTATGGAGTCTCGCAACTTCGACCGAGGGTAGTTATCATCGGCATCCGAAAAGACCAGATTGGTGCATTTGCTTACCCTGATGAACATCCAAATAGCGCCGCTACTGTTGGTAAAACGCTATATGATTTGATGGCAGAGAACGGATGGACAGGTGCAAAAAAATGGGCAGCCGGTGCAGACAAAATAGCGCCTACATTGGTGGGCGGCTCAAAAAAGCATGGTGGCCCAGACCTTGGCCCGACAAGGGCGAGAAACGCTTGGGCTGAGCTTGGCGTAGATGGCCGTGGAATTGCCAATGAAGCTCCTGCATCTGATTTTGAAGGAATGCCCCGTTTAACAAGCCGGATGATGGCGCGGATTCAAGGGTTTCCTGATACTTGGACATTTGGAAAAAAGAAAACTGTTGCTTGCCGGATGATTGGCAATGCGTTCCCGCCTCCTGTTGCTCAGGCAGTTGGAGAGAAAATTAAGGAGTGTCTTGAATATGGATGCGCTGATAGCGAATGCGAGATTTCACTTTCACGAGCGGTTATTTGAAACCAACACGCTGACATTGACCTCTGTCGGCGTCGTTTCCAATGCTGATACCAGTAGTAGAGGATCAAAAGCCATTGCCAGAAAGATTGTTGATATCTTGGTGGACGAGCATCATTATATGGTCAACACTGTCGATAAGATTTCCGGTCAGACTTCTGGCAAACAATTTGAAAGTCTAAGCATGTGGTTTCTGAGAGAGACTTTTCCATATCTACAAAGCCTTCGTCCGGGTCACTGGACAATCCTCCAGCTCGGAAATAACAACAGATTGAAAACAAGCGATTTTGCCCAATACGAGCATCTGGCTTATTTGAATGCTTTGACTTCCGAAAATGCACAGCTTGCCGCAGCACTTGGCAACGACTACTTGGTTGCTCCTGATGTAGTGGTATATCGGGATTTATATGACGATGATGAAATCAATGTTGATGACTATATCGTAGACGAGACTTTTGGTAGACTGGCGGATATCCGAAAAATTAACGGTGGCAAGCCAATCCTTCACGCCAGTGTATCTGCGAAGTTCACAATGAGAAGTGACCGGGCGCAAAACAGCCGTACTGAGGCATTAAATCTGATCCGCAACCGGAAAGGCCACCTGCCTCACATCGTTGTGGTTACAGCAGAGCCTATGCCAAACCGGATTGCTTCTCTGGCACTCGGCACTGGTGACATTGATTGTGTCTATCATTTCGCTTTACCGGAACTGATGCGAGCCGTGGACGAGGTGGGGTCTGAAGATGCTGCGGAAACATTGGAAACCCTCGTCAAAGGAAAGCGGTTGAAGGATATTTCTGATTTGCCGTTGGATTTATCTGTGTGATGGCTGATTTAGTTTCTTCTTCCCGCAGAAGCGAGATTATGTCGCACATCAAGAGCAAGGATACCAGCATTGAACTGATGGTGCGGCGGTATCTATTTGCGATAGGATACCGCTACCGAGTCAATTACAAGGAATTACCGGGCAAGCCCGATATTGTGTTTACAAAGAAGAAAATTGCGATTTTTGTTCATGGATGCTATTGGCATGGACATGGTTGCGGAAGCCGGTATGCCCATACCAGCCAATCCAACAAGGAGTATTGGGCTCCGAAAATTGAAAGAACAAGAAAACGAGATCAAGAGCATATTCAAGAGCTTGAGACTGACGGATGGAAAGTCATTGTGCTTTGGGAGTGCCAAATTAGAGAAAATTTTGATGAGCTTTCTCAAACCCTCAATTACGAATTGCTCCGACAGTAAAATATATGTATATTGAATTAGTACTGCGGATATAATACAAGGAGGACATTATGGTCAGTGAACTTAGACGGAAAAATGTAAACGAGGTGGCTGTTACGCAGTACGATATTAGTGTTATTCCCAATGACTTTAATATCACAACTATTTTCAACCTGATCGATTCCGGCGCAATTGAAATGCCTGTGTTTCAACGCAATTATATTTGGGACAGGAAAAGAGCATCCCGTTTTATTGAATCACTTGTTTTAGGACTTCCTATTCCGCAAATTTTCTTATATCAAAAGGCTCGAAACAGATTTTTAGTAATTGATGGCCAGCAGCGCCTATTATCTATCTATTACTTTATCAAGCAGAGATTTCCATTGCCTGAGAAGCGTGCGGAATTGCGAAAGATTTTTGACGAAAACAATGGAATTCCTGATTCTGTTTTGTTTGATGACTCATATTTTCAAGACTTTAAGCTATTACTTCCTAAATCAGAAGTGGGAGAAAAAAATCCTTTAGATGGATTGAGATACGGAAACTTAGGTATATATAAATCAAACTTTGAGTTTATGACTATGCGTTGCATGGCTATCCGTCAAAACGAGCCAAAAGAAGATGACGGTTCTGTTTTTGAAATTTTTAGCAGGCTGAATACTGGCGGGGTAAATCTCACAAATCAAGAGATAAGAGCATGCTTGTACTACTCAGATTTTTTCAGAATGTTAAATGTTCTTAATCAAAACAGCATTTGGAGAAAGCTCTACGGTAAACCAGAGGATGGAAAATTTAAAGATGTGGAAATAATTTTGCGATCTTTTGCCTTGCTCTGTGACAGTAAAAGTTACAGCGGCTCTATGAACAATTTTATTAACCGCTTTGCAAAAAACGCAATGAGTTTCTCTACACAAGAAATAGAATATTTAAGAAATCTTTTTGCTTCTTTTTTAGAGGCTTGCGTAGATGTTCCGAGAGATCTATTTGCGACCAAAAAAGGAGAATTAAATGCTGCATTGTTTGATTGTGTTTTTGCTGTAGTTGCAGGTAAGTACTACAAGAATAATTCGTTGATAAGCGAAAGCAAAACAATCAGACTACCACATCAAATTTTCCATGCAATTTTAACTTTACCGTGTCCAACATGAATAGATTCAATTAGGGTATCGACCACGGTTAATTTATCGTCGATAGATATATCGTTCCATTTGCTCATGTAATCGCTGATGACGCCGATGTTTTGTCTGTCATACATTTCGGCTGACATTTGAGCGATTTTTTCTTTTACCGTTTTCTTTTCTTCGTCGAGTGCATCAATGCGCTCATTGATATATTCCATTGTCGCTGTGCTTGCAGACACGATTTTGTCTATAAGCGTAGCGATTTCTTTTTCGATTTCTTCTGCTCGGATTTTCAGCTTGGTAAGCTCAATGGGGTCTCCGTGCTTCTCTTTATAAGAGAGCTTGTTAAACTCTTTGAGCTTGCGGGACATCTCGTCAAAGACGATGTCTTCAATTCCAGCCGCCTGTATTGCGCCTACACCGTCGCAGGAGGCGGAGACATACTTGCTGTTGCAGATGTAGTATCTTGCGTCTGCACTGCGTTTACGGGGATAGGATTTCAGGGAGAGGGCGTGCCCACAATCGATGCACTTGATTTTACCGGCAAGCCATGTGTTCTTTGCTTTTACGGGTTTGGCTATCTGGCGCACATTCAGACACTTGCGTCTGCATCGAATCCATGTATCAGCATCGATGCAGCCTGCGTGTGGAGCAAGAACGAGGACATGACCGTCAAGAGAAATGCTCTTGCGTTTGGCCGCTTTGTTCCCTGTGTACAGATAAGCTCCATTTGTTCCAATGAACTGAGAGATGTCGTTGATGATTTCGGTTCCTTGCCCGTGGAAGAATTCAAAAATAGAAGCGTCTGCTTTAGCGTACACAGGATTTGTAATAATATCTCGGATGCGCATACGGCTAAAGTTCTTACCGTTAGGATTTTTAATTCCATTCTGGCTGAGGTAGCGCACCACATCTGCAAAGGAAACCTGCGGCATAGCATACAGAGAAAAGATAAGCTGCACGACCTGTATCTGTTCTGGAATGGGTTTATACATACAGGTTTTGATGCCCTCCATAACGGTGTTTTCCAGTTCAAACCCGTAAGGGACTCTGCCGCCCATGTAGAAGCCTTTTCTGCTGCGTGAGCGGTATGCATCCATGACACGCTGTTGAATCGTCTCGCGCTCAAGCTGGGCGAACACCATGACTATCATCAGCATTGCTTTGCCAATAGGTGTTGAGGTGTCAAATCGTTCTGTAATAGACACGAACTCAACGCCGTACTTCTGCAGCTCACTGATAACATTTGCAAAGTCAAGAACTGAACGGCTGATTCGGTCAAGGCGGTACACAATAATTCGTCTTGCGCCGCCAGCACGAACGGCGGCCATCATATCTTGAAAGTCAGGGCGCTCTGTATTTTTACCGCTGTACCCTTTATCTCGAAATACTCTGTGCGGATTATTTCCTACCTCACGCAGGCACAACTCAATTTGGCTTTCAATAGAGATACTGTCTTCTTTATCAACAGACTGTCTTGCGTAAATAAAATCTTCCATCGGTATCCTCCGTCTTATTTCTTTTTCGGTGTGTATTTGCTAAAGACGGTGTACAGGGTTTTTTCAATTTCATTTTTCTGTTCCTGTCGGTCGTCTTTATGTATAACTGGCGTGAGGTTGATGATGGTATAAATATCGCCGTCATATACGGCGTTGACTTTTTCTTCGGTATATTTCTTTGCGGCTATGATGACCAACCTCCTTGTTGGCGTAAAAAATAATGGGGCTGGCTTATTATCACCAGCCCCATCTCTACATGAAGTACTCAGGGTCTTAATCCTTTTTCTGTTTGAAGCGACAGCTGAAGCATATCGCCGCGCCTGTTGTCACCAATGTTACCAATGCAATAAACAAAGCATTTAACGGTGCATCTCCTGTTTTCGGGATGGTAATGTTTTTGATAGCATCTGCGTCGTTATACCATTTGGATGTTGCGGTTTGCTTACATATCATCCCAAAGTTCTGAATTAACACATCGTTGCTCATGCAAACCTTACCATTGTAGACATCTTCCGGTGTCATATTGAGCGCAGTCAACTCTTTTGTCAGTTCCAAAATGTTGCCATCAAAATGCACATCTGTTACTACTCCGGACACTGACCGTGTAAACACCAATTTACCGATTGTAACGGTATCACCACTGATGGTAATTGGCATATTGTTGTAATGTAGCTCCTGAAGTGATGTTTTTTCTTCGATGCTATATGTGAGCATCGGACGGCTTCCGGTAACAAGAGCTGCATACAAGCCGTTGTCCAGGTTTGTTGGTGCGGCCATATCGGTCACAATAAGTTTGCCGGGGTCTACCTTTTGATTGTCGGCATTGTACACCTCAATACTGTAGTAGGCGTATTCACCTTTGCGTGCAGTAGTATTCGGGTTTACCCGGAAGCTATTGCCGACATCGCCGGGAATCAACTCGTATTTTACGATGTTGATTGTGTATGTCTTGCATGGTTCTGAGGTGGAAGTCCAAGAGAGGGCATAAACGGAAGTTGTACCAAATACAAGTACAACAACCAGAAGCAGTGAGAAAATTCGTTTCATAGTCTTTTCCCTTTCTATGTATATTTCTTCGGTCGTGAGACGCTGTCTCTACCGAAAACTATTGAACGAAATCATTACACTGCAATGCAGGGTTTCATTATGATTTGCTGTCTGTAGAGCCCATACCGCCGTTTCTGACGCCTGTTGCATCGTCGGAGTATGTTACCCCATAAGGGATGAAAATCGCCTGTAGGAAGCCGCTACCGGCCTCTACGGTAAGTGTTTTGCCTGTATGATTGTTGTTCGTGATTTTAGCGAAGATGTGCCCCTCGTTATCTGAGTAGTAATAGTCGCTGTCAATCACGCCCATCGTGTTGTCCAGTTGCAGGCGGTACTTGAAGCCAAGGCCGCTGCGAGGCAGACAGCCAAGCCACCAGCCTTCATCGACCTTAACCCGAATGCCGGTGGGGATTTTGATGGTATCACCGGCGTCCAGTGAGAAGGAGAACGGCGCCTTGAAGTCATAACCGGCAGAGCCGGATGTGGCTCTGGACGGAAGCTGGAGAGCCTCCCATGACTTCTTGATGTTCTCTTGCAGAGCAGGAGTCATTTCCTGCCCTTTATAAAATTCATCTTTGATAGCTTCGTAGTACTGCTCGAAGCTGACTTTTTCAAACTCACCGACTCTGTTCATTCTTCAACCTCCTGCGTGTAACCAAGTGCGTCCATGTCTGCCTGGAAAAGCTCCCAGAACCCATCAATTCGAGGGTCTTCAATAGACTCAACAAGACCGGTGCGAAGCAGTGCCAGACACGCAATGCCTTTGGGTGTCAGCTGATATACGGCATCATCATCGTCTTCATCCGCCTCTGTACCGTCGCAGCATTCGCAATCAAGGTCGCAGTCGTCTTCGGGGTAAGGGGTTTCTGTGACGCTCTGGCTTTTGATTTTGCCGTCTTCATCGTACTCGGTATATGTAGTAATGATTTTCTTAGTCATGTAGTTCCTCCTGCATGGATTTGATAATGTTGTCAATGATGTGAGCGACGCTGACAAAGTCTTCGGCGGTATAGCCCTTAGTCGTCATAGCTGCCGTTCCGATACGAACGCCGGAAGTCTGCTGCGGAGAACGAGTTTCATTGGGAACACAGTTCTTGTTAAGGGTAATGCCATGCTTGTCCAATTCGTCCTGTACCGCTTTGCCGGTCAACCCTGTTTCCGTCAGGTCAAGCAGGAACAGATGATTGTCTGTACCACCTGTAACGACATTGTAGCCCATCGAAATAAACGCATCGCACATCGCCTTACAGTTACGCACAACGGCGTGGATGTAGTTCTTGAACTTGTCTGTGCAAGCCTCCTCAGCTGTTACCGCTTTACCAGCGATGATATGCTGTAGCGCCCCGCCCTGACAACAGGGGAAGACTGCGCTGTCGATGCGCTTGGCAAGCTCCGGTTTGCAGAAAATCAACCCGCCCCTTGTGCCCCGCAGAGTTTTGTGTGTCGTGGTAGTAATGATGTCAGCAAGCCCGAATGGGGACGGATGGTCGCCAGCCGCTACAAGTCCTGCGATATGTGCCATATCCACCAGCATGTAGCACTCGTTTCCTGTCTGCTTTTTATAGCAGTCGATAACATTTCTGAAGGTGTCAAAGTACAGGGTACGGCTATATGCCGAAGCCCCAATGACTACAAGCTTTGGATTGAACTTATAAAGCTTGTCGATGAAATCGTTTGTATCAATCCAGCCGGATTTGTTTGCTCCATAGTGGATGAAGTTGAAAATCTTACCACTGATATTCACCGGAGAGCCGTGGGACAAATGCCCGCCGTTATCAAGGCTCATAGAAAGAACAGTATCTCCTGGTTTCAGTACGGACAAATATGCCGCAATATTTGCATTCGTGCCGCTGTGCGGCTGCACATTGACATGATAGTTAGTCTGGAACACCTTCTGCCACATTTCGCAGCAGTATTCCTCCAGCTCGTCTACATACTGGCATCCGCCATAATATCTGCCTCGGTTGCCGGAGTGATGCGCAGCGGGGTATCCCTCTGAATACTTGTTGGTCAGGCAGGAGCCAACTGCTCGCATGATGTTTTCACTTGCGAAGTTCTCGCTGGCTATCAGTTCGATAGTCGTATCCTGTCGGTGCTGTTCTTTTGCAATAAGGTCAAATACTTTTGACTCCAATGAGTACCTCCCAGTTATTCACCACAGTTTGGACAAACCATTCTTCCCTCTGGAATTACTGCACCACAGCAAATGCAGCGGTCTACATTTTCAGCGGTGGGCTTATCCTTAATCTTGATGTACAGTCCGCAATGACAGGTTCCTTCCTCCATCTCACGGAACTCTTTGCACATACACTTGGTATCTTCGCTTCTAACAATAGCGCACGGGCAAAACCCATTGTTGTCTTTAAGTGCCTTGCGCATATGAGCGACGAAGTCTTTGTCAGGATTGATGTTGATTTGCATATTCGTTGTTCCTCCAGAACGGCCAGAATACATTGGCCGCATACTGATTGTCCGAGGCAAGCTCTACGCCAAGCACAGGGTCAAAACGGTGTGGCTTGTTCGGGATATAGCGTCCGAACTTTACGAAGACATTTTCGTAAAGAGAAAGGGTATGAAGCTGGTCTGGGATTTCTTCGGGATAATAACCGGTATAGATGACGACATCATCTTCGCAGTCATAGGTGTCACGAAACAAATCCAGAAATGTGAGAAGTTCCTCAAACTGTTCCATCGGTTCAAGCCCACCGAAGACAACCGCTTTGGTGAGGGGATTTGTCAAATACCGATGGCAGAGCTCATTATCGTCAATCGTAATGGGGGCGCAAGAGCGCCACCCATCATTTTGACAAACAGAGAGAGGAATACCAGCTTCGATACAGCATTTGCCCCCACAGGAAATCGTGCCAATGAACATGGCCGGTTTCTTATAATTGGTGAAGTCCTCATCAACTATCGTCTTTACCCTCATTCGCTCATTGCCTCCGCATAGGTGTACCACTGTCTTGTGTTGAACTCGCGGAAACGGTCTTTGGAATAAGCGCGTGACGGGACAAGATAGCCAACGATGCGCTGATATGTATCGAATACAGGTTCACCGCACACCGGACAATGGTCTGTGCCTACGAAACCGTGATGATGCTTGCATTCGTTGATGCGGGTGTTAAATGCAAAGTAGATAACGCCTGACTGTGCAATCTTGTTGAGCATCTCCCATGCCATATCCGTATTGGGGAAATTCGACTCCAGATTGATGTGGGCGATACTACCGCCGGAACACTTCTCATCCAGAATGGAGCACAGCCGCAGTTTTTCCTGAATGGTGCATTTGGCCGACAGAGGAATCCACTGATTGGAGTAAATGAATTTATCGTTGTGGTCGTACAGGACATTGTCTTTCTGACACAGGATAACAGCGGCACGCTCTGCAGGAACGCTTTCGATATTGAATGAGTACTCCTCGGTGAAGTTGTCCTTAACTTCGTTGAGCACCTCAAAGATTTTGCTTGCGAAAGTGACGCCCTCATCGGTATAGCTGATATAACCGAATTCGTCTGTCTTGGTATAACCGAAAGCTTCGATTACCTCATACAGGCCGAGGATGCCCATCGTGCAGTACTGCTTGTCCATCTCTACTGCACCATCCTGATAGTTGGGCAGTAAACCCTTTTCGATGTTCCGGTGAATAATATGCCGCACGGTATCAAGAGTTTTACAGCACAGAAGCGCACGCTTTTTAAGAAGAGCCAGATACTTTTTCTCATCGCATTCCGTTTCCAGCGCAATCCGCATCAGGTTGATGGTATTGACCTTGACAGAACCGATAGAAAGTGCCGTGCCGCCGATGGAGTTGATGAACGCATTAAGCTTTGAGGTATCTGACAGCAGACGGCAGCAGTTGGAAAGCGTATTCACATCACCGCTGATGAAGAAGTTACTGTCGTTCCATGTGGTATTGTGGTCGCTGCACCATCTGGCAAAGTTCTCGTCCACAAACTTTCCGTCACGGTACAGAAGACTATAAGTCAGTACCGGGAAGGTGAACATATTCTCGCTTCGGATTTGTGAAACGACCTCCATGAAGAGTTTCTGGTGTTCAATCAGCTCTTCCACACAATCAATGACATAACTTCCGTCCGGATACTGTACGCCGCCAAACAGAGCTTCGATATAATTGCGGTCAAAGATAGACACATTGACAAAGGCGGTCTGGTCGATGCGCATGAACGGCTGATTGAGGCGGTAGATAAACTTCTGGAAGCACTGTTTAATGTAATATTCCGGGTCTTTGATGATGTGACCGCTTTCGCAGTCTTTTTTCCAGAAGTAATATGTCCAAATCAGGACATTGGGGATGCCCACAGCGCCGGAACTGCGGTTGCTCATGTAGCTGATATACTCGATTACATCATCCATGAAGGTGGTGAGGTGCCTGGGTGCCTGATTATTGTAGTTTTTCAGGAAGAAAAGTCCCTCGGTTACCAATCTGGACAGGTCATAGGCGTAACAATACGGCAGATAGGTGGAAGTCGAGGCATCATGCAGATAAAAGCCGCCGTTATATTCTGTTTCCAGCCATTCCTTTGCCGTTCGGAGGTTGTACCTCTTCTTCATCTCATAGAAAATCTTGTTGAAAGCGAACAGCTTGTCGTGGGATTTTCCTTTTTCATTCAAGAGACTGCGAATATCCTTATTAGAGGCGTTTGCATTGGCGTCAATGGTCACATCGGCCACATTCTTATCAATAAAGCCATCGATGAAGTCAGAGAAATTCAACTGGGTTTCATGAAAACCGTTGAGAAACTCGAAATCCTCACCGTAGCGCTCATTGAGAGCTGCCATTGCCTTTTCAAAGTCTCGGTTCATTTTGAGTGGAATGTTCATTTGCTCCTGTCCTCCTCCTTTTAATGTTGATTAACCCACTGGTTTGCTGTTTGGAAGTCAAGAAGTTCTCCATCCACACTAAGAACAGGAACTTGTACGATTCCGAGCGACAGCATTTCGTCCACAGTGTTGTTTTCTGTGTACGCAATACCCTTTTCTTCTAATTTATGCTTGAGCACCTTACACTTGGGACAACCGGTTGAATATAGAATGATTTTCAATGCGGTTCAGACCTCCTTTGAGCCTTAAAGCAAGCCGCTGATACGGCTTTAGTTGGATATGCAGGACTTCTTCAGCGAAAGCGGCGGGGTCATCCTGCCATTTTGACATGGAATCTGCACAGGCGAGTGCTTGAATAGCGGAATAAGTCTCACTCCACGAGCTGACACGGTACATTCCGTTTTTATCTGCGTCATAATTGCGGTTGTGTGGGGCTGTCATGAGGATTTTGAAGTAATCTCCGCCCTCCAGATTGTGAATACCGTCATCTACCAGCACATCTCCCTTGATAAGCTGTTTATGGGCTGTGATGATGACATCGTTCCATGTCAGGAATGGGAAGTAGTGGAACAACACCTGCTCCATTTTGGCCGCCAGGGTCTGGTAGTTCGATGTAGTTACAATCAGCACAGTATGTCCATCTGCAATCAGCTTTTGCAGCGTCTCTGATGCACCTTTCATTGGCTTGACCCAGCTCCAAAAGGTATCCTCGAACAATGGAGCATATACCTGCTCTTTTGTAAGGGTTGGGAATGCCTTTGAAATATCCCAATCGGTAATATCCGAGAGGCTGGTACTGGTTTGATGCCGTGCGTTCAGGTAGGCGACCCAAGCTTCAGCGAGGTTCTCGATAGTATCATCCATATCAACAAGAATTGTCAGATGACGCATATCACACCTCCTTACAACTCATCGAATGTTGTCTGGTGAAAGCCTGTGTAATCTGTAAGCCATGCAATGACACGCTCTTGCAGGTCTTTCAGCGTACCATCGTTGGCAATCCAGTAGTCCGGCGTTGTATTGTCGAGCGCGGTTTCTGACGGATGCGCCTGTTGTTCTTTGGACAGCGGACTTGTGAAGTTCTTTCTCACGACACGCAAATGAACCATATCAAGTCCGGCACTTTTAATGCAGTCAATCTCGTTGGGGAAGCGGCAGTCGGGAATAAGCAGATAATCCCATGCATCAGGGAAGAGTTCTGCCATTGAGATAATGAAATCGACCCAGAAATCAGGCTTCTGTGTGCGAATGACATCTGTTCCGACATACTGCAGAATGTGGCGTCCAGCATCGTCCTTCTGCCCGTTCCATCCAAAAAACTGCTTGCATATGTATTTGAGCAGGTCTGCATAGTGAGCGACCTGTACTTTATAGCCGTCTGCTTCCAATGTGGATTTCAGAAACCCGGCTGTTGTATCCTTTCCGTGCTGTGCTTTGCCAGAGATAGCGATAATTTTCACGGCATCAGCCTCCTTTTTTATGTGTTGCGTACTGGCAGAAACAATCGATGGCCTGCCGTACATTGATGGAGCCGTCCGGCGGCCTCCATATATGTTCCTTGCCATAATAGATTTCTCTTACTTTGCAGTATGCCGCGACAACAGGCTTGTCCGGGTCATCGACTTGGTGCTCACATATGATAGCGACCGCACTCTTCCCAACCGTTGTGAAGTCATCTACCATTCTTTCAATAGCAAGCCTTTGCCCGTAAGGGACAGCGGCGCCACGGTGTTTAACTTCAAGGATTATGTATTCACGATTGCGCAGTTCAATCAGTCCGTCAATGTCTGTTGGGTAGATGCCACCATCAAGCTCCAGGCCTTTGAAGTCGATAAGCTGGCGCATCTTTTTGGGGTTTCGTATTTTGCTTTTCATAGCCTCACTCTTTGTGCGGCATCTTACCGCAGGACTTTTTCTCCTTGCAGAAGCCCATATACTCACACTTCGGCATGAAGTAGTGGTCAACCAGATATGCCCACTCTTCCGAATACGCACGGAGAGCATTGCATACATCGTCAAACAGCTTTCGATACTCATGATAAGCACGAGAGCACATCCGCTGATGAGACATATCCATGAGATTTCTGGCGTTGTGCTTGCACACGATACGGGTAGTCATTCCCAACGGCAACAGCAGTGCTGTGTCCTCACGGGGAACGCCGAACGCATCCAGTGCGGTAAGCGCATTTTGGAGAATCGTCATGACTTTCTTGTACCCGGCTGACGCCGCTTCGTCCTTTTCAATGCTGGGCGGTACGACATAATCAAAGCCATGTTCGTAGTCGATATATCTCGTACTTGCCTGCAATCTTGTAGGTGAACCGCCAATGTGGGTGTACCACTCACGAATGACCCGTGCGGAGTAGCCATCGAGAATCATATAGGCATCGGGGAACTCAAAAGTTCTTCCGTGTTCACTCTCAAGGCAGTCAATACCTCGACGATAGTTTTTCTTCTGGTCGGAAATATCGGCGCCCCAGCAGACACCAGCCTCCGTTCCAATCATGGTGATTGGCTCTTTACAGGTGAAGTCCTGAACAATTACCTTACCCATTGGTACCCTCCTTTACGCCTGCTGCAGGTTCTGTTTGATGGCGAATCCATCAAGAAATTCATCCATTGCTTTGGTGTCTCCGGCGGACAGTTCCGCATCTTCTTTGACACGATTCTTTTTTCTGCCACCACCTGTGAGTCTGTCGAATACGCTGTGGTTGATTTCTGCTGTATCTACATGGAAAGTAACCGTAGGGTTGTACTCCCATGTTGCTGGGTTCACCCAATACTGCTGCCAGTTGCCACCGGTCGTGGTGTCCGTGGTAGTAATCGTTTCAAACGGATTGTAGTAGAAAGGTTCTACAGTAGCAGTTGTCGTAGCGGCTTGTGCAGTGGCGACACGCATGGCCTCAGCCGCAATATTTCCGGCATCGATAACAGCAGCATCCATTCTGGTAGTGTGGGTATGTGCATCAAAGCGGACAGTCATACCGGTATCCGTAAACTGTACAGGGTCACGACTGGTAAGCCGGAATACCCGGTTCTCTTCATCGACAACAATGATGTCATCCAACGCCATGCCCGGATGATAGGTCATCCCAAGAACCGCAGGCGAGACCATCGTGCGTTCAGTCGGCTCGTTGATAAGCGCAATACGATAGCCATAAAGGAAGCCGTAGTGGTCGCCGTCTCTGTTGGCGTGAATGTCTGCGGTGGCAAGAAGCTCTCGATAAAAATCCGCTGTCATAATGAGGACGATTTCGTCTTGCGTACAATAAGTCCTCACACGCTCTGCCTCTTGCAGGGCATTATCAATGTATCTCTGAAATTCTGCTCTATCCATTCTCAGCTTACCTCCTCAATGGGTGACACGGTACACATGGCAACGACCTTGTCGAAGCAGTCACAGCAGAACTGGAGATGAACCTTGTCGCCGTCATGGACACTGCCATAACCGATTCTTGTATGTATTGTAAAGTTCTCCTGCCGGTCAAAGAAATCAAGCTCTTTGCCGCAGAGATTGCAGACCTGTTTGTCCTGCAAAATTCGCACCTCCATGCTTATAAAATCCATGTTTTATATGTAATCAAAAAACCTGCTGATACGCTGTCAGCGTGTAATACTCGCCATCTCTCTCATAGCCTTTGCAGTAAATGATGTCGCCCTCTTTGACAGGCTCCTTATCAAAGACTCTGTTGAAGACAGTGAACCGGCTCTCCTTGCCGCTGCCGATAGATTTCGTGAACAAGCTATACCCGAACTGCTTATTGTCACGCTTACGATACAGCGGCTTGATATCCGTGATGTAGAGTTTGCGCCGGTCGGCTTCGTTGCCGGACACATAGCCGATGTAGCCCATAACATCATAGAAGTTGCGCACCTTGATAAGGTCGCTCAAGTCATCCATTCCTGCTGCTTTGATGACGGTTTCTGCCTCTCGCAGGATAGATGCGACATCAAGAAGCGTATAACTCTTTGCGATGCCGCCTGACTTGGTTACGCCCACCGCATATCGCTTTACGATTTCCTCCAACGGCGTTCCATCCACATCGCTTTTTCGTATCTGCTTGGCTTGTCCTTTCTTGAACATCTCGGAAAACAAACTTGTCATGCGGAGAAGTTCACGCTGATTACCAAAGTCAGAGAAGAAATCCAACTTGATGAGGATATCAAGCTGTCTGGAGTTGATACTGGTCTTTTCGTCCAAGCCCTTGAGTAAGTCCGTGAAGTAAGAGTATTTGTTTCTGGCAAGGTCATAGAGCTCATCGGCAAGGTTGGCACTCATATACTTGATGGAGGTAAGTCCCTTTGCGATGATTCTCTTTTCTCGGTCGAAGAAATACTCGCCTCTGGATAATCCCCACTTTGGCAATGTGACACGAATACCGACACTGGTTGCGTAGTTGGTAATGGCGGCGGTCTTGTCCATGTTGTCACCAAAGATATTGAGTGCCGCAGTGAGGAACTCCAACGGATAGTAGTAACGCAGATACCCACAGATGTATCCAATGGAGGAGTAAGCATCAGAATGGTTCCATGAAAAGCCATAGGCGGAAGCATCCAGGATGATTTGCAAGAAAGGCTTGATGATTTTCTCGCACTGTTCCGAAGTCATGCTGTATTGTTCCGAACAATAGGCAACGAACCGTTCCTCAATCTCAGGGAGCAGTGTTTCTGTGCCTTTCTTCTTTGCAATAGCACGGCGCACATTATCGGACTCTGCCGCAGAATAACCGCAGAACTTAACAAGGAACTGCATGATGGTCTCCTGCATGGCAATGCGTCCGGCCTCGGGGGAAAGAAATTCATTCAGCGCATCAAAACCGTTATCGTAAAACTCGCCCTTTGCAACGCTATCACGGAAACTGGCGCAGGCAGGGCGGAGAAGTCCGTTGCCAAAGGACATCCATTTCAGCATGGAGAAGTTCGGAATTTTAGAGCGAGCTGTTTCCAGTGTGCTGTCCGACATAAACTGCCGGAGATAATGCTGTGCGCTGTCTGACTCCCATTGGAAGATAAGCGTTGTATCATCGCGGATGCTTTTCCATACGCTCATATCTTCCATATCTGTGTTATCGGGAGTAAGCCGCTCAATGCCGAGAGTTTTACAAGTCTCATTGATGACACCGATATTATCAAGCCCCAGGATATCCAGCTTGACATACATCAAGTCGTCCAGTTCTTTCATGTTAATCATGGAGACCGGATACTCAGATGTAGATACGCTGCAGAGGCCTACGGTCTGCTCAATGGGCAGGTCGCTGATAAGCACACCGCTTGGGTGGGTTCCGATGGAAACAATAGTGCCGTTGACAATATCCACATACCGGAAAACCTCCGGATACTTTTTGCGAACTGCCTCTTCATGCGTCTCAACTTCTTTGCAGATGTGGTTGGAAACCTGAATATAGTTAATGTCCTGACGGTCTTTGTAGAGGGCACGGCACACATCTCGAACAGCTCCCTTCAACGCAATGGTGTTAAAGGTAATGATTTCTGCGGAACGGATGCTTGGCAGGTTCATCTTGTCACGAAGCAGGAACCGTTTGACTGTGTCTCTGTCCTTGCCAGAGTAGTCCGTATCAATATCTGCATTGGTCACACGGGAGGGGTTCATAAAGCGGAAGAAGTTCAACCCGAACCGCAGACTGTCCATCTGTGTAATACCAAGCAGATAGGCAATCATACTGCCGGACACAGAGCCTCTTCCGTAACCGCATTGGATACCGTTTTCATTTTCCCATTCCCGCAAATATGTTTGCAGGAGCATAAAGTCAATAGACTTTGTCGCCTTGTAGACATCAAACTCTTCTTCGACAACACGCTCCAGCTCCTCTTTGGTATGGTTCTTCAGCGCATAGGGATGCGTCTCCATAGCAGACTGGACTTTTTCTCTGAAAGTCTTTTCCGGCTCTGCGTAAATGTGAGGATACTTGGTTCCTCTATCCAGCTCAAAAGGTTCCACCATATTTGCCAGCAGGTTTGTGTTTTCAATGGCCTGCATATACTCGGCTTCCGGTAACGAACCTTGTGCTCGATAGGCTGCGACCAATTCATCATAAGTTTTGAACTTCAAATCCCAACGCTCTTCGCCGTCGAAGAAAATATTTTTGGATGCCTGTAGGATACTGCGACCTTTCTCGTGCTCTTCATTCAAAACATGAGTGTCTGTTCCAGCTATCAGTGGGATGGTGAGTTCCTGACTTAACGCAAGCAGCTTTTTGTTATAGGAAATCTGTTTTTCATCCATGTGATGTCCGACTTCCAGAAAACAGCGATGCCGGTTACGAGTCAAAAAATCGAGGTACACCCGCTGTACCTGCTCGTCACCTTTCCCAAGCACACCGCCGACACAAGCGGTAGTGACAAGGATGTTATCCGATGTGTGGAACAACTCGTCAAAGGTAATGCGGGGAGCATAGTAGAAATGGTTGTCCTTCCTACAAAAACTGTTAGACACGAGACGGTTCAATTCCAAAAAGCCGCTGTAGTTTTTGGCGAGAAGAACACAGTGATAGTTGTCTCTGATTTTTTCTGTAAGCGTTGTGGTGAGATAGCACTCAACGGCGTGGATATACTTCATCCCAGCTGCTTCAATCGCACTTTTCTTGTGCCACCACTCAAAAACAGAACCGTGTTCGGAAAAGCCCATCGCATTCATACCGCATTCTTTGGCTTTTGCAATGTACTCTCCGTATTTTGTGACCGAATCAATATTGGTAACGCCATTTGACAGGTCGCTATGTAGATGATAGACGGTGTATTGCCCACTCATCGCCACGACAGCCTCCCTTCGTAGAGTTTTTTCCAAGTTTCTTGGCCTCTATCGACAGGACTGTCCTTTTCACCAAGTAAATTATCCTTATCCCAAAGATATTGCACATTGACAAACTGCTTTAACCGCTTGATATTGTGGTCGTCTCGGATGCAGACATCCTTATCAAGGGCAAAAACCACACGGCAGCCAAGTGCTGCCAGCAATTTCATCTGATTTGGGTTCAGATGCGAGGTCAAAATCGCCCCGGTATTGTGAATTCCGTAAGTATCGGCAAGTAGAACGGATTTGCAGCCCTCAAACAAGATGATTTCCCCTTTCTGGAGGATAGCATCTCTGTTTTCTGCAAGACCATAGATGGTTTTCAACTCACCCCACGACATGAAATAGGTGTATTTACGCAAACCCTTCTCTTTCCAGTGCGGGTCGAGGGTTCGCCCACCGATATTGACGATTTTCCCATCTGGATTTCGTATGGGATAGACAAGCCGGTCGGAAAAGCTGTCGTAGTACACCGAAAACTTGTCTATGGATGCACGGGAAATTCCTTCGCGCTCCCAAACGGCCAGCTTATCGTCTCGTTTTTCATACCGTTCCATGTAATCGTCCGGTAGTACCGTTCCTTTGGCCTTTTTTGCTGTGTTATGGGGTGGCGCAAACCGTTTTGCCACCTCTGTAGCTGCAAGACGCTTCCTTGAACTTACTTTGCCGTTAAATCCGCTGTATTTTTTCAGCTTTTCTACGGCTTCTGCCATACTACACTTGTCATAGTACCGAATAAATGTCAGCACATTGCCGCCGATACCGGAGGAGAAGTCAAAAAACGAATTTGTTTCTTTACGAACGGAGAAAGACGGCGTGTTTTCATCTTTAAGAGGTGACAGTGCCCAGTATTCTCCGTTTTTCTCTGTGAAATCCGTATATTGAGAAATGTAATCCAGAATATCGACTGACTCTATCAGTTCAGACAGCTCCAAACCGTCTCCTCCTTTCGCATTTTATTTAATTGTGATGACGGATTAAAATGGCGTCTGAGGAATATGCTGTTTAGCCTGTTCATAGAGAATGTGATTGCCATCAAACAGCAAGTCTATGTATTCGTCCTGTGTCATCTGCATACCGTTACGATTGACTGTGACACGCAGCTTTTTATTGCCACATTCCGCACCGTCTGCCTCGATTTCCTCCGGTGTTTTATCGGAAATCATGGCAATGGTCGAAGCGTTTCGTGCAATCTTGGCGCTGTCGGCAAGCTTACCTGTGATAGTTGCCTGTGCCGCACCGATACCGGCAATATTCATCTCTCCGCAGATTTGGTTCTTCACCATATCCACAAAACGGCCAAGTTCCTGATAGCTATTGAAGGCATCACCCTCGCCTTTACCTTTGAAGTAGTCCACGATAAGGACATCCAGCCCCTGAGTGTGCTTGACCTTGTTGACAGCGGTATAAATACTCTGCTGGTCGAACATGGGGATGTAAATATGGGTGAACTTACGAGTCTTGAGCCACTCTTTTGCCGCCAGAATCCGCTGTTCCTCTTCCTCACTGTAGTTACCGGAGGTGAGGCGCTTATACTCAATGCCTGACAGATGAGCGAGAATACGGGAGGTAAAAAGCCGTGTGTTTAACTCGCTGTCCAAATACAGCACGGCGTAATCCTGCTTAAGCAAATCCACTGCGCAATTCAGCAGCATCATACTCTTACCCTGCTTCTGTTCGGCGCCAAAGATGAACAACTCTCCACGCTCAATGGTGGCGTAATCGTTCAAAGCGGGGAACTTGAAGGGGATTCCTGCGTAACCGGCGCCCTGACGGCCTTTGATTTCCTCCCAGCATTTATCGACCACATCTTTATAGGCCGGGACATCATTGGTTGTAGAAAACTCCATCATCACATCGTCAAGCATCTTATAGATTTTCTGCTCGATGTTCTCGGCAGAAGGTTGTGTACACAGCTTTTGGCATTCCTTTAATTGCTGGTATGTATCTCTGCGAAACGCTGCGTCCATCACATTATTTACGAGAAGCTTATACTCCTCGACTGTATTTCGGCTGATGTTTTCGCTGTTTTCCATGAGCGTATAGAGCTGGTCGATGCTCAGCTCATCCGCAAAACGCCGGGTAGCCTCTTTAGCAGTCAACGCTTGGATAATATTGTATGGGTCAATGCGTTCAATACCATCTCTTGCGAGAGAACAAATCGCCTGATAGATATAGCGGTTCTCTTCGTTTGTGAAATGGTTTGGCAGCAGCTGCTCGGAGTAGTATGAAAAATCAGGATGGTGAATCAGCGTGGCGATAATACCCGCTTCGCTTTCGACCCGCGCCATATCTTCATTTGCCAGCATTTCTCATCACCTCTTCTTCATCAACTGATAGTACTCGCACTCATCCTGCATTTCGCAGAGGTGGGTACATTTGAAAAACTCACATGACGGTTTGAAATCTGATTCTTGCCGTATCTCGGAAATCATTTCTGCAAGCCATTGTTTCGCACCTTCGTAGTCCTTATCCAAGAAAGGCTCTTCGATGAAGGTATCGGTGCGGAAACAGTTGAAGCAAAGCTTGCGAGGCCGAACACCGTATTCCTCCTCGACCGCAGCCGAATAGAGGTATAACTGCTTAAGGTAAGCATCCAGTTCCTCGTTCGTTTTGGTCGGTTTCTCCCGCTTGCTCCGAGGCTTCAAAACCCTGGACTTGTTATCCACCACATAGAGGGAGCCATCCAGCTCTCCAAGAAAATCAATGTAGCCAATGAAGGGGATTCCATTCACCTTGAAATCCACCTTCTTTTCAATGGCTACAGGTCGATACGGGAACGGGTGGATGCCCCGCAAATACCGAAGGCCACCAGTAAAGTAGTTCCCGAAGACCGTTTTATTTGGCGCCCGACCGATAACCTCTTTCTTGAAATCTCGCAGATAAATGTCTGTCAACTGACGCGGGGATTTTCCCTCCTTGAAGTAGGTTTCAATCAGCTTGTGCATGAATGTGCCATAGCTTGCGAAAAACATTTCTTTGCCGTGGATATGCCGGATGTACTTCAGATAAAATCGATACGGACAGTCTACGAAAGCTTTGATACGGGAGTAGCTCCAGACCATATCGTCAATGAGCGGTGCGTAATTGATTTCTCCCATAGGCTGCCACCTTTAGAAAGGCAGGCGGTTGTCGTCGATTTCACCCTCATCAACTGTGGGCTGCGGCTCTGTACTGCTGTCACGAGGTTCCTCTCCGTCAAGCTCGAAGGAGAACATTTTGAAGTTGGTATATGTAACCTTTTTCTCTTTGTCGTACTTGGTCGTCACATCTACATCGCCGAGTTTGATGCGGTTGCCCTCTTTCAAACCGGCAGCTTTCTTTGCTGCCGCCGTTCCGATGGCAAGGACGAAACCGGAAAAATCCTGTTCATACTCGCCGGACTGTTTGTTCTTTCGACTGATGGACATACGAACCTTCGTGCTGGTGTCGCTCATCGGCGTTACTTCCCAGACTTTTGCATAAGCACCTGTGCGAAAACCCATGTGTTACTCCTCCTTAATACTGAATGTCTCTTTGAAATCTGCCAGCAATTTACCGGCAAGAGCTGACTCGGTGATGGCAAAATAGTTGCCGCCCTTTGCGTACTTGGACACAAACTTTTTCACATCCTCCGCCTTATCTTTATTGGACTCAAGGAAGTGCTTGACCGTCTCGTCAAAACTCTGGATGATACCCTCTGCAATCATCTTGTCCTCAGCCGCCTCAGCAGCACGCTGCTTGCTGCGGAAATTATCGGGGTCATCATCCGGCGTTGCGATATTAAAATACTTGAGAAGGAAGTACCGGCTGGAGTAAGTCAGACCGGAACCAAACGCCTGTGAAGCGTCACCTTGCTGTCCAACGAGCGCCCAGCTGACATCGATACGCTCCTCGGGGTTATCATTGTTGACCCAAGACCATACCATGTCGGCGCTTACCAGAATCTCGTTGTTGTTCTCCTCGTAAAACTCGCCCTTGCCGGTCGTTTTGGTCTTCTTATATGTATAGGGTTCTACCCTTGTGGTTCCGGGCTGAATACTGGGAACCAGAGACAGGTGATACTTGTCCATAAAAACCGAGATTTTTGCGAGAATTTCATCTTCGGTGACATACTTGTAGCCGTAGCCGCTTTTGTTTTTCCGGATGACTTCGACCTGTTTTCTGACCTTAGCAAGCTTTTGATAAATGTTGCTTGTCTGCTCTGACATAAATAACCTTCTTTCCTTTTATTCGCCGCAAAGATAAGTAGCTTCCATATCGGCAAGATGCAGCAGGACAGCAAGCTTACTCCGCTCAAAAATTTTGCCGATAAAAGCGTTCCCGCCCTTTACTGCTGTGTCCCAACCGCCCATATGAGCGCGGATAGCGAGAATTTCCTCCGGCTCAAGATGCATGAAGTTCTGAATAAGAATGACAGATTTGTCTGCGTGCTCTCCGCAGGGGAACTTCTCATCGATTTCATAGACCTCTTTTTTGTACCACTGGCCTGTCTCCTCATCTTTGACATTGCGAAAGCCTTTCTTGTAGAAGTTGACCTTGCAAATGTCGTGAAGCAGCGAAACAACAGCAACTGTTTCCGCAGGATAACTGTTTTGTAATCCGGCGTTTGCCAGCCCCCTCTTTAAGCAGTCATACACATTCAGGGAATGCTGAAGAAGCCCACCTTCATGGCAGCCGTGGAACTTTGTGGATGCTGGTGCAACGAAGAAATCGGAATCCTCCAACCATCGCAGAAGCATATCGGAGCCATCTCTGTGTACTGCGTTATTGTACACAGAAATAAATCTCTCCTTTAACTCGCCCATAGGAACCACTCCTTTCAATCTTGTATTTTATTTAATTGTGTTGATATATGTAAAGAGAAACCTGCTTGATGCAGGTTCTCTAATTACCAATTTCGGTTAGTCTTGGGAATGGGATAAAGCTTTTCAGCCGTTGTCTTTGCATGGGACAATTTCATTTTACCGTATGTCTGCATCAAAAGCATGACTGCAATATTACGGTTCCCGTCCAATTCCAAATCCTGATATTGGCTTTTCCCATATAGGCTTCCGTTTGCGGTACGGAATGGGAGTCTCTCCTCACCGACATTCTGCCAGCCAAAACGACTGGTATAACCATAAGTACCATCGTACTTCTTGATGAGAGACTTCTTGGCTTCCTCATCGCAGAAAACAGGATTGTCTCGCTTAAAAGACTCGATACGCTCCCAAACCGCATCGTACATATCGGGATTCTTTACATCCTCCATCATACGCTGCTCCAGTTCGGGGTCGGTGTGTTCTGCGATATATGCCTTGATTAAACGGCTGCGCTCTTCGCCGACAGCTCGTTCACCAATCTCTTTGGCTGTTTCTGTGGCAAGCCAAGCACCGCCTGCAAAGATTGAAAACAAATCTCCGATACCCATTTTTTCACCGCCTTACATCAGGAAAGCCAGCTTCCAACGCTGGTAATCTTCCATATAGTCTTTTTCAATTTTGTTTTGTTTGTGCTCCAGCTTGACCCTGCCTTTAACAACATATGTCCGCCCGGACATGAAATCAACTGCTGCATCAGAGAAGTCCACTGGAATACCAGCTCGCTCTCTCTCGTACATCCGATAGAAAAGCCCGGACATCCATACTCTGTAGAAGCTTAACTGCTGCTTTGTCTTGCCATCCTGAAGTGCGGCGGCAGAGCGGTGCGAAAGCATGGAGCGAATAGACATGGTTTTTGTGGTAGCCCGAACCCCACGCATAATGGTATCGCCAGGAACTCTGTCACGCCGAATTTCCTTTGCGTAATTCGGATGTTTGTACAAAAAACCAGAAAGCTCCACCGCATTATGAAATGCAGGAAGGGATTCACGGTAAAGAGGAACACAGTTCTCACCGTACCGAATGGACATATCCATGAAGTCTACATCCGAAGCCGTGATGCTTAGCGTGTCTTCTTCCCGAATGCCGGAAAACGCCATCCAATAGTAACAGCGGTAGAGATTGTCGATGGTCTCGTCGCCCTCTGGGTCAAAGACCTCGTTGAGATACCGCTGGAGATGCAGCGGGCTTGTGACCATCTGCTTTCTGACCTTGTCAAGACCGACTGCTGTGATACGAAGCATCCCATCGCAGGCACCCGGCACATTCATGGTGATACACCACTTGACATACTCTTTCAGTATCGTCAGCGACATCCATTGACTTTTGGAGCGCAATCCTACGATTTCATCAATCACAGGCTGTAGTTCCTCGGTGCTTTTCGTACACAAATCAGCACCCCATGCCTCTTCATGCGGTTCAAACGCGGTAAATACCGTTGTTGCCACATTCGCGGTGTTGATGCTTTGTGTATAGTTGCGGATGAAGTTTATCTTTAACCCTTCATTGTACATGGCGAACCTCCCGTTAATTGTATGTAGGGTTATGCCGGAACGGCAGCATTCAAGCGGATTGCTTTATGCCAAACGGCAAGCAGCACCTCAGTATTCAGGAATGAAATAGCGGAGGTAGCGAGGAGATTTGCTGCTGCTATCTGCCGCATATAGCGGTTGGACAATGTGGTGATATACTGACCGATGCGTTCTTTCGACATACATTCGGGATTCTCGCACAGAACCATGCTATCCAAGCGAAGACCACTGTCAGCCGACTTGACAATGACATGGGTGGGCTGGCCTGACTTCTTAATGGAACTGGTAAGGGGAAGGGCGATGATGTTGGGGCTGTGTGCATTGCCGACATTGTTTTGAAAAACAACACCGGGACGCCAGCCATTTTGTTCGCAGCCGCTTCCTCCAAAGTTCATCAGATATACTTCCCCAATTTGAGGGACTCGTTGCTCATTATGATGAAAACCCAAGGTACTAACTCCTTCAATTCAATTATGTTGATAGTTGGAGTATAGCATAATGGTGGTTTCAAGTCAAGTCAATTATATAGACAACATAAAAAGTTTATGAGAAAATAAGGGTGTAGGTTTTCTCGGGCTCCGCAGCTTTCATGTTGCCGCAGCTTACCGTGAGTATAGTACCCAAAGGATTGGTGTCGCTATTGATTTCGGCAAATTTTATCCGGTCGATGCACATAGTACTTGTCTCGGACTTTAGGCAAATCAGATTGGGATTTTCGCATATCAACATAATTGGGAAGGATAATCTGATTTTGCAGGGGTCTGCCACACGATACCATTCCTGATTCTCCGTGCAGAAGAGAACCTGTTGCGGTTTGTTTCGGGAACAGTATTCCTTCAGTTCCCTCACAGAAACTTTTTTTTTCATCTCGTAGTCAGAAACCTCCATTGATTTATGAGGAAGCCCATGTTATACTACAAGTGGGTCATGATGAGTGGTGTCGTTATGACCACAGCCTGTAAACCTATGGGCTGCTCGCATACTGTTTTCTTGAGTTTGTGTTCATCGGCAGTATGCAACACGGGATAGTCCGTCGAAAGGCGGACTATTCTTTTTCCTATTGACAGAAACTTTAGTTTGTGCTATCCTGTCAATGCAAACAGTTGTTATGGTGTTAATGCTACCACAAATTACGGGTCGTGTCAACAACCAATCTCAAATGATGGAGGACAGTCATCATGGACTTCGGTCAGCGCTTGAAGAATCTGCGTTTGGAGCGCGGATATACACAGCAGGATTTGAGTTCTGCTGTCGGAGTCTCTACCGTTGCCGTTCGGTCGTGGGAACACAACACGAAAAAGCCGAACATGGACGCTTTGATTGCGCTTGGGCGTTTTCTGAACACATCGATAGATACGCTTCTTGATATTCAGCCGAAAGGGAGCGAACAAAACTACACTTTTATACTCTCTCCCGCAGAGAAACGCTTCCTACAGGACTATCGTGAGCTTGATTCCCACGGCAAAAAAATCGTGAACACCGTATGCTCTTTGGAGAAAGAGCGTATTGACCTGGCGGCAAAACCGAAGAACCGCAGCAAAGTTATCCAGCTTGCAAATACCGAGAGAGAGCGGTATATCCCACGATATACTACACCATCCGCAGCCGGTACATCTGTCCCGCTTGACGGCGCTGACTTTGAGATGATTCTGGTGGACAACAGTGTCCCAGACGAAGCAGATTACGCCGTAAACATCCAGGGAAACAGTATGTTCCCATATATTCACGATGGCGACATGGTATATGTGAAAAAGGATGCGGAAATGGCTATCGGCGATGTCGGTATCTTCTGTGTGGATGGCGCAATGTACTGCAAGCAGTACTATGTAGATGAAAATGGGAACCTTGAGTTAGTATCCGCGAACCCAGAGCTTCGTAACACGAATGTCTTTGTGTCGTCGGATAGCGGCAGCTCTGTAAAATGCTACGGAAAAGTTTTGATGGGCTTCAAGCTGGAACTGCCGGACTATTTGTTTGAGGAGTAAAAGAGCAGGGCAATCACGCCCTGCTTTTTCTTTACTGGATAGCAGACTGAATGTGGCTTTTTGCATCGTCGATTTTTTCGAGCGCATCATTCAGACTATCCAATGCGTCTTCCATCTTTTCAAACCGTTCTGTGCTTTGCAGATTTTCAGGGTAGTTATCAACACAGTCCTGCTCCTTGTCGCAAACCCTTTCTACCACAGAAGCGGCATTGCTCAACATATTGAGGGCGTCTCTGAGCTGCCCCCGTCTTCTATCATCCACTCAATTCCTCCTATGAAAGCAATTTGCATAGTGAATTAGGCCGTCTGCCATACACCAGCGATATTCATATCGAGCCGCAGAGTATCTTCTGCCGCCTTAGAGATAGAGAACGAAGTGACTTCCTGTAAAAGCTTACAGAAACTATTCTCTCTACCGTTTTCTAAAATGACCTCGTCGCAGAAGATGCTGATAGTCAGCACTTTGTTATCCATATTGACACTCGCGTCAATGACGGAGCAATCAATCTCTTCAAAAAGCGCATCGACTTTCTCGCAAGCTCTGCTGACCTGCTCGGATTTTTCCGGTGAGACAACAAAAGCCGCACCGAACTCTTTGGAGGCATCCTCAATCAAACCATGCACCGTGTCAAAACAACCTTTGTATTCCATATTGTCCGCCCCCTTATTCGATTGGTGTTGTGATACCATGAAAGGTAAATGTCAGCCGAATCCTGTTTTTTGCCAGAGGATAGACCTCTGTATTGCTGGCAAACTCAGCGGCTCTGGCAAACCACTCCGGATTATCAAAGTCCAACCTCTTTGCCTCGATAGAGACACTGCCCATTGTCTTGAACGGTTCACACAGTTTATATGAAAGAACGGCATCCGTTCCTTTGGCGAAATGCTTGAGCACAGAATAGACGAACTTCATCTGCTGATGCTTGGGAAGACTGATGATGGTTGTCTTCATCTCATCATTCATCACCTCATCATAAATGGCATCGACGAAACTGTCGAACGCCGTTTCAATGTCGGCATCAAGCGCATACTGCAAATCCAAATTGTTATCCATAAAGACCACTCCTTCCAATATCTATTATACCACACACAGTCAACTGCAGAGCTGACAGGTGATTTCCACATCGCCAGATGCATTCTCTCCGAGAATTTGCAACAGAGAGTTCACAATCATAGATGCGTTGATTTTTCCACTAAAAGAAAGAGAGACCTTCTTCATGGACATGATTTCATCCTTATCAGGCACTGAGGCACGAGATGCTACTGGCTGGACAGGAGCTGGGGCAGGTTTTACCTCGCCCTTCAGGAACTGCCCCCATGCTTCTCGCTGTTCGGCATTCATGGAGTGCCCTACCGGGAACTTTACTGCAAGACCGTTTGTCTGGATGAACCGCCGTATGGTAAGCGGCTGCACATGGAACATAGCTGCCAGACTGGTTGCGTTTGCCCCGTAAATAGCCAGTAGGTGGTTGAGATATTCTTCCTGCGTCGGCTTGGAGACCTCCTTAAAAATCTCCCAGGAAGTAGGTTGGTTCAAGTTGATAGACAATGTTTTCCCATTCCTTTCTTTCCACTGCTTTTTCGTCAAGTTATCTGACGGGAGAGAACACTTCCGACTTTTGCTGCCACGCTTGCGATGGCGAGCCTGTTGAGCCAGCTGTTTCTTTTGCCAGCAATCATAAGTAAAGTCATCCACCGTGTTCCTCCATCCTTTGATATACACGGAACTTCTCTTCCAATTCCGTTGGCGACCGTGCTTTTCCAAGCTTGCGAAAGCCATCCTCTACCAGCTCATACAAGAAGTAAAAGTCGCGGCTGTCTTTACTGGTCAGGATAAAGCGCAGCTCGTGATTACTATTATAGTATCCAACCCACACTCGCTCGCCTTTTGGGTATTTAGGTTCGCTCAATAAGCTCCACCGCCTTTCGCAGCAAAACATCGTGTTCGTTGGGGAGCGTATCGAGAATAACCTCATCCAAAAGCTCGTGGAGGATGGCTCCGACTTGTCTTCCCTGCGGCACACCGAGAGAAATGATATCCTTGCCGTTGATTGCCAGGTCTTTTAAGGAAAAGCATTTTTCCTGTTCAAGTATCTCTGCCATCAGCACGCCGAGCGCCACGCACCGCTCGATTCTGGACTCCTGTGTGCCCTCTGCATGAGCTTTGATATCCGCCATCCTGACATCCAATAGTTGAGAAAATCTGCGCTCGCCGATTTTGCAAAGCCATCGGCGAACTGTTTTCGTTGTTGGTTCAATGACGGTATCATGGTACAAAACAAGGTCAAGCACTTCCTGTTTTGTTGTGGTGTCAAAGCGCAGCCGTTCCAGAACAACTTTGGAAATATCATAACTATAGTTTCCGTGTCCGTGAAAATGGCCGCCGTTCTCATCCTCGGTATAACAGCAAGGCTTTCCGATGTCGTGCAGCAGCAGTGCTACCTTAACAGCAATGTCCTTGCCCGTATAGTTGGCAACTGCATGAGCGATGTGGTCATAAATGGTGTACTGGTGGTATTTGTTGTTCTGGTCAAAACCGATACACGGTTTCATCTCTGGAATGATAGTCGCAATCACATCGGGATAATCCAGCAGGACGGGGAGGACGCCGTTTCCGAGAAGCAGCTTGCAAAGTTCGCTGTGGATTCTTTCCGCAGCAATATTCGTAAGCCGCCATGCGTTATCATGAATGGCCTGAGCCGTGTTCTTCTCAATCGAAAACCCATAGACAGAAGCAAACCGTAATGCACGCAGAATGCGAAGTGCGTCTTCGCTGAATCGGTCATTCGGATTTCCGACGCAGCGAATAATGCCATTCTTCAAATCGTCTACGCCATGAAAGGGGTCAATAAGACCGGCACCGTTATACGCCATTGCATTGATGGTAAAATCTCTGCGGGACAAATCCTGATAAATGCTCTCTGTGAATGTAACAGAATCAGGACGACGATTATCTGAGTAATCCCCATCAATGCGGAAGGTCGTAATTTCGTATTTGCCCGCTCGCTCCATATCAGCTGTGATTGTACCGTGCTTTAATCCTGTATCAATCGTCCGGACGCTACAGCGGTTGAGATACTCCTTAACCTCCTGCGGTGTAGCAGAGGTGCAGATGTCCCAGTCTTTCGGCTCTTTGCCGAGCAAGCTGTCTCGAACGCAGCCACCGACAATATATGCCTCATGGTTTTCATAGCGAAGCCCAAGAATAATCGCCTTTGCACCCTTTGGAATGGAAATCTTATGCATCAAGAGACCTCCTGTTCACGCTGACCACGAACTCCTCAACGCGCTTCATATCAGGATGCTCCGGCAGGTTTGTGTTCCGCTTCGCATAATCAAGACGCTTTTCAAAATCTGAGACCATCTCGAAAAACTCTGGACGGTAGGTGCCATCCTCCAGTTGATAGTCTCCTCTGCGGATACTCATAAGGAGAGGCAGGTCGGCGCCACGATAGGTGATGATGTCACCTTTCTCAAGAATATCCAGACACATCAGATACAGGCGGATGAGATGCATGGCGTGCTTGTTGAGATGATTGTCATCCTTCTTATGGTTTCTGTGGTTCAGCTTTTCATAGGTGCCGACAACATTGGTCAAGTCGTTTAGAATGCTGTTGAACTCACGCACCGGATACTTTGTAAGATGAATGTCCGCAAAAATCTCTCTGTCCAAATCCTCGCGTGAGCTCTCAGCCGTGTAAAGAGTGATGCCGCCATTTTCAAAGACCCTATACCTGCTTTCAAACGCTTTGACAGCACTTTTCATGGAGTTTAGAATGTGCTCTTCTTTCCGTGCTTGCGGAAGTTTGTCTCTGGCGAGAGCATTCTCCAGCCGCCGCAGCTGCTGGTTGGCGTATCCACCGAAGGAATTCACCGCTCGCTTGGAGAGAAACAGCTTCCTGTTCTCAATCATTTCTCGCCCGATGTCTGTGCAAACCATGTACTGTTCCGGGCGACAACCCAGCATTTCAATCGTATTGGGATTGCAATTCAGAAGCAAACTTACAAGCTTATTGAATGAGTAGACTGTGGTATCCGTTTCTGTATGAACGACCTGTTCAAAATTGGACAACCCCAACAAATCGGAACGGCTGTTCAGGGCACAACCACGGATATCCACATCAGAGGTTTCGACATTTGTGCCGTAGGAATAGCTGCCGCCCAGCGTGAGAAAGATGATTTTGCTTTTCAGGTGTTCATTACTTCTGAGAAATTCATACGCAGGGCTTTGCAGCATTTCTCTGATTTGTTCTGTGGTCATGTTATCCCTCCTCGTTAAACATTCAGGGCAAGAGTATCATACATAGTAAGAATCCCACCGACAACAACAAACTCGTATATGTGGTAAGCCGCTCCGGGTAGAACCCCATAGTTGTCGCTCTCATCAAAAACATTGAAGACTTGGCAACGCTCGTCATGCGACAGTTCAAGGAACTCTTTGCACTCTTCTTCCGAATCAAAGGAATACATCGCAGCTTTTGTTGCCGACTCATCAAAGCCAACATAGTCTGATACAAACAGCTTCTTCATTTTGCTACCTCATTTGCCAGTATCTCAATGCAGGACGCAATAATATTTGCTGCATCTACTGCTTCGTCTGCCGTATTCATTCTGGAGAATGAAATTCGGATAGAGCTTCTTGCTTCGTCTGCTGTCAGACCCATCGCTGTCAGCACATGGCTTGGCTCAGCTTCATGGCTACGGCAAGCGGAGCCGGCAGAGATACAGATGTTCTTTCCGTCAAGCATCAAGAGCAGAGTTTGCCCATCAATGCCGGAAAGGCACAGGTTCAGCGTCTTCCCTGGATTGAGAACGGACGGGCCGTTGGTGCGGACAATATCAGTGCGCCCACTCTTTTTTAAGGCATCTGTCAATGCCATATAAAAACGCTGTTTAAGCGTAGAAACCCAGATACAATCCTCATGGAGACTCTTGGATGATATTTCACAGGCCTCACCAAAGCCTACAATACCGGCAACATTTTCTGTTCCGGCACGGAGTCCGAACTCCTGCTCCGCACCGCCAAAGATGATGGGAGTCAACACACTTTTATCCTTGGCAAACAGCGTGCCGACGCCTTTTGGCCCGTGGATTTTGTGAGAAGAAAGCGAAAGAAAATCGCACCCAATTTTCTCCACATCGATGGGATGGCAACCGGCGGCCTGGACGCAATCTGTGTGGAACAGAATGCCACGCTTCATGCAAATCGTGCCGATTTCTTCAATCGGATTGACGGCGCCAGTCTCATTGTTAACATACATAACAGATACCAGCCCTGTCTTGGGGGTAATGGCATCTTCTACGCTCTGCACAAACACTTTTCCGTCGCTATGTGCAGGCAGATATTCAATATAAAACTCGTCTTTTATAAGCGAATGAGCCGCTTTCAGAACGGAATCGTGTTCAATGGCAGAAACCAGAATATGCGTCTTTCCGATACTTTTAAGATATTCCTTTAAGCCCTGAAACACAAGACTATTTGCTTCGCTGCCGCCAGAGGTGAAGAGAATCTGCTCCGGCTTGGCATTAAGGAACTCAGCTACTTGAGCCCGTGCCTGTTTCACGGCTTCGCCTGCACTGCGTCCAAACTTATAGAGTGTACCAGCATTACCGTACTGAGTAGTCAGATACGGCATCATGGCATCCAATACACGCTTGTCTATCTGCGTGGTGGCCGCATTGTCCAGATAAATCATGTGCGCCACGCTCCTTTCTTTTCTGTGTTGCATTGATACAGCCCATCAAGCAGCTGCAAAACTACTGTGCGGCAGGCGGTTCCGCCGTTTCATTTTTGTAAACAGCTTCAAGCCGCAGGATTTCATCCAGTGTTCGCGGGGTGTAATCCATCCACGGCATCATCGAGCCGACATTATACATAAGGCATGGGTGCCCGTATAATTCCTGCATCAGGAAGCGGTCATGCTCCATCATGTTCCACTCAAAAGAGTTATGAACATGACCGTACAGATGATACCAGCCGTAATAGTGGTTCTTAAAACACGGGATTGGGTAATGACAGAGGACAACCTTACGGTCGGAGTCCTCAACCTCCAGATACTCCGTGACCTTGACGAACTTCTTGAGAAACCGCCCATCGCTGCAGCGGTCATGGTTGCCCTTAATCAGAAATACCTGCCCGTTCAACTGGTTAAGGACAGAAATCGCTTCCTGCATATTGCACCAGAACATATCGCCAAGAACATAGACGGTGTCACCCGGATGAACGGCGGCGTTCCATCGCTCAACAAGTGCAGCGTTCATGTCCTCAACTGTTTTGAAAGGACGATTATCGAACGCCAGAATGTTATTATGGCCGTAATGCCAATCGGAGATATATAGTTTTCTGTTAGCTGCTTGCTGCTCGGACACCGCTTAACACCTCGATTCTATCTGCTGCTTGGAGCAGCACATTTTTAGGAATACGGCAGTCATCACCCATCTGCCCATTAGGTTGGGTGCTGCCGTACAGCCGAAGCTTTTCTACGAGACCCTTGTCAGGAAACTCATAGCGTTTCAGATACTCCGGTTTGCTGGCTGGGCATTCATAGCATGAACGGTTTTCATATACACCACAGCCGCCGCTTTTATAACACTTCATAAAGTCCTCCTTAGAACGGCAGCTGAACACCGGGGTCTGCATCAAAAATCAGTTTCCTGACGGCGGCGGCAAACTCTTCCTCGTCGATTGCCTGAATATCATCGTAACGCAGGCGTTCAATCAGTTCATGAACCGCTTTTGTAATGGCGGTCTCGACAATGATTTCCAAACGGTCAATGCGTTCATTGGCGCTTCCCACCATTCCCTGCATGATATTGTGGTATGCTGCAAGCTCTCGTTTGGATTCCCTGTTTTTCTCCATCAGTTCGTGAAGCATGATTTCCTGCTGCTGGACTTTCTCTTCCATTGTCATAGCCGTCGCTCCACATACTCTCTGTCTTGTGTAAAGACAGGCGGTTCACGGTCAACGACCCAACGGCTTCTGGAAACCTCCACAGTCGCATCCCCGTTTAATACAGAGACGGCCTCTGTTATCCTTGTTTTGATGCAACAGGAGCCACGCTTGCAATCCGTGGGGAAATCATTCCAGTTGATATTGCGTTCTTTCCAAAGCATATCTTGGATTTTGTTGCAGTTCTTCCCGTGCAGCTCTCGCTGACTGAAATTCGCCTGTCCAACAGCTTCTATGCTGTTCCGTGTGGCATCCTGCTGACGCCAAATCAGACAGTTGCAGACCTCGTCCAGAGGAACGGTGAAAGCTCTGGCATCGAACATGGCAGTTTGGAACTTGCGGCGATAAACGGAAAGGTCGATGCCGCTGTCTTCTTTTTCCGTCTGCTCGGCAAACGCCTTATTGAACGCCAGCGTCGCCATTGATGCGGCAATGCTGCACATCTTCTGGACATTATAGCCGAACCATGCATCTGTACGAATAGAGGCGTAATCGGTCAAAACCAATGTGATTTCATCAGACTGCGTGTATCCGAAGACGCAGCCCTGAATGTTGGCACACAGGAAACGCATGGTTTCCTGCATGGCAGACATAAGAACACGGTCGAAAGGCTTTCTCATTCCCTTTGTAAAGGTGTGAAAAGCCTTGCCGTCAATACGGATGATGACAGGAACACGACGGGTCAGGTAATTGCGTGAAACATACTCATACCGTTTCATCCTGTCGCCCAGCGAATCGCGTTGATTTCCCATAAGCGTACCCTCCTGTAAATGTAGTTTGAAAATTGCTTGACATCACGACCATTTGGTCGTATGATATAAGAAAAGCACGACCAATCGGTCGTGCTGAAAGGAGATATGATTATGATAGATTTTGATATGAACTTTCAAGACACCTATAAAACTCCCAGTGAAGACCTGTTGAGCAATGGTGAGCAGTGGTTCTTCCTTGAAACCGAAAAGGATATTTTGAAGAATCGGCGGGAGGAACTCGGGATGACCCAGCAGCAGGTGGCAGATGCTGCACACATTCAAGTTCGCCAATATCAGAGACTGGAAAACGGAGAGCGCAACATAAGCGGTGCCAGTATGAGGATTGGATTATCTGTGTGTGCCGTTTTGAAGCTTGACCCCTACCGCTTTATGCCAGAGTTCCGTTGGAACAAAGACTAAGCGTTTCCAAAAGTGCTTTCTGAGGAGCGAACTCCCGATAAAGTTCAATCTCTTTTGTGAGCCGTGCCATAACGGCATCTTCTTTTGCATCGTACCTGCCGAGGTAAATCTTCTTACTGTTATAGGTAATACTGGCGACCCATTTTTCTCTTTGCTTATCAAAGAAAACGCCGGAAACGCCAGATGTGTTGGTGATATAGAGGCTGCGGTTCCTGTCGTTCTCTGACCGCTGGCAACAGCGCAGATTCTCTTTTCGATTATCGGCCTTGTTTTTGTTGATGTGGTCAACAAACTGGCCTGGCTTTGCGTGCATAACCAGCCGGTGAAAGCGGACAAACCGCCGTACACCGCAGTAAAAGTAGCTGCTGACAAGATAACCGTCTTTGTCGCAGTACCAACTGTCTCGGCCTTTGATAATTGGGAGGTCATCCAGGTCAAAGAGGAACTCGGCAACGCCTATACGCAGAATTCCGTATGTATTGAGAAGCTCGACTGTCATGAATACATAAGGTCATGAACGGCCACACCAAAGGTTTCCTCGAACCAATGCCAGATATCCTCACGGTGTGTGCCTTTTGGGAACCCGCACCAGGCAACTTCGATACATTCGGTTTCTGGATTCATCGGCACATCGCCGAACTCCTCCCACAGTTCCGTGTATGTTTTACCCTGAAAGGTTCTCATGATGGTAACGCCGTCCATACTCTCAACAGCGGAGTCAAAGAAGTTATCGAAGTCTTCCAGCTCCCCGTTGAGATGCCATCCTGCGATTTTCAGTCCCGTTCCGTACAGGTCGTGCCAATACTCAAAGAATTTTTTGTAATCAGGCATTTGAAATTACCTCCGTTTCTATACCGCTTTCCGTATCGGTCGTTTTTCTAAAGTCCCAAACCGATATGCATCAACATTGTTCGCCAATCCGACACTTGCGAGCATTGCTTGCAATGCGAGCAAGAAAAAGTTGACTGCCCGCGAAGCGGGCTTGTCGGATTGCGAACATAAGTGGCGAACTCTTACTTTTGCCTTTGGCGAAAAGCTGCTGAAAGTGAATATGTATAACAGCAAATCTACAAAGCGGTTGGTCGTTATGCTTTATCTGCGGGGAATAGTTTGCCATCATGTAGGCAGTCCCTGGCTTTCTGGCTCATTTCGACGAGGCTGTCCACCAGCTTCTTCAATCCGTCTACGGTACTTTCACCATCGTAGTCGCAGCCGATAGCCCAGATATCAAAAAGCCATTCATCGGCGCAGTCAGGTTCGCACATCTTACAGCCAGTTGTTTCGTCTGTCCAAGTTCTCACAGCTGTTCCTCCAACTCAAATCCCTTGTGGCAAAATCCAGTTACATCGGAGATATAGTCAGAGATGGCTTCCTCATCTTCGATGTCATTGGGAATCGTGATTTCGTTTGGCAACTCAACGCCGTCGTCATCCTCCGGGTCAATATCCCACTGAATGTTGACCGCCTTTCTCTGCGGGCATTCCACTTCGCGCCACTCTCCTTCGCACGCCCAGATTTCCGAACCGAAACCACGGTCAAACTCCCATTCGTTAAATAGCTCTGAGATGGGGGTGGAGATGCGGTCGCTGTCTTCGGGGTCATCATACTGAAACTCTGTCAACCCACGCATCAAGTCCTGTAAGGAATAACCGTGGTCAATCATCCATTGAAGTTGGTACTTCTGGTAATCGGTCATATCGAAAATCTCACACTCCTCTTAGCGCGTCGAGAACTGCCTGCGGAACAACCCGCTTAATTTCCTCGTGAATTGCATTCATCACGACTGCGCCCTTTAAGTACTTCTCAACTTCGGTCTGGGCAAACTGCTTCGTTTTATCTTTACACTCAGCCACCGCCGCCTGTACGGTTCCCTGAATCAAATCCAGCATCTCCTTGTGCGACATCTGCTCTTTGATGTAAGACTGGACTTCTGCCTTCACCAGTTTGTCGGTCATCGGCTCAGTGTATCTGCTCTCGTAAAGACGCCTTGCCCACACTTTGGCGGTATCAGCAACGCATTCCTCGACTTCGTTCTGGAATGCTTCTCGTGCGATTGTCTTTGCGTAAGCACGCATAGCTTTGATAACCTCCTGTTCAAAGAGGTCTCCGTTTGTAAATTCCAAATCGATTGTTGCTCTGTGCTTCATGAAACCCGCTCCTTTCTTACATCAGCTTAATCCATCAACAAAATCCCATTCGACATTGTATCGGAACTCAGTATTCAGAATTCCGTCCAACAGTTCGTCGATGTACTCCTCATCATCCCGGTCTGTCGGGATGGGAATAATCATCTCAAACTCCGGAGCAAAGCAGGATGACTTTACCCAAATTGTTCTTTTCCCCATGTCAGGAACCTCCTTATCGCATATCGGGCAGTACCCGGCAGTTCCATCAGAAGGGATGTTTATATGGTGCCCACATCTTGGACAATGGACGATGCCGCTCATACACATCGACCTTTCATAAATCGTTTCCCGCACAGCGGGCAGTTGCGTATCTCAATGATATCTTGAGTCGTGAAACTGCCATCGTCGTCAAGCACTCTCACCCTCAACATTCCCTGCCTGTTTACAGCCATCTCAATGCCGCTGTATTCAACGGCTTGGTTCATTGGAACAAAATCATTTGTCCCAGACTCACAGTATGGGCATCTCATAGAATTAACCTTTCATATCTTCTGAGTGAATCACAAGATATCCCCACCAAATGCATTTGCTCATGGAGCCGGTGCCAACAAGCGAAAGGCACGATGCCTTACTTTTGCATTGATGACACGCTGGTTTCAAAACCTCGCTGACATCTTCAAAATCACATACGAACCAAGACTCATCTGAATCAAATGTTATAAAGATTGAGTAGCCACCATCGTGTTTCTGATACAATTCCATTGTCCAAATATCGTTCTGTAGCGCAACCGTATCCGAACTGCCGATAAAACCGATGCGCTCACGAGTAGCCAGCCACTCATTACGCTCGTCCCATCTTGTTATCTCATGCATAAAATCAGCCTTTCACACCTCGAATGTTTTGATACATACCGATTACACTCTTGAAATATTCCTTTTGTTCTTCGTCGGGTAGTTTGCTCATCTCGCCCAACCTAAATCGCATATAGCCCGCATCTAAGTTATGGCATTGGGGACATTCGTAATGGTGAATGGGCGTTCCATAGCCGTCTCTGATATTCGGAACAGACCCCTTTGGCAGCATCGCCCCGATGACTTCTTCAAACCCACATTGGGGACAGTAAAAATAATGTCTTGTCATAAAGCGGCCTTTCATGTTCTCCAACATTCCTGTTCTTCGTCCCATCGCTCAACCTTTCTCGGATGGTCAATGCCGAAGGTTACTCTCAACAGGTAATTGCGGTTGCCGCTACGATACACCTGAAACGCTTCGTTCTCATCAGAGGTTGTGATAACGCTGGAGAATGAAGAACCAGAGCCGAGGATTTCCGGCGTTTCAATGCCGGTTTCATAATAGGTTCTACTCGTCATCGTCATTGCTATCTTCTTCATCATCTGTGAAACGATTAAAGATTTCATCGTATGCACTATTGACAGGGCAGAAGTCGCAGCAGTCTGGCTCACAGTGTCCTCTGTTGATTTCCTGCCTACAATACTTGCTGAACAGTTTCAGCTGAACACCTGCATTTCTTCTTTGCTCATCATCGAAATCGTGAATTCTCCCCCTCTCATCCAAGTCCGACTGTGCTAAGTTCCATTAAAACGACGCAATCATCTCTCCCTAACTCGACAGTTTCATTTGTCCCTCCAAATAACAGTTGTCCGTCCACCTCTATAAAGCCATGCGGATTCCATTTAATTGATTGTGCAACGCCCACGACTTTTTCTGTCCCTTGTTCATCATACTGAATAATTGGTAAGTTTGAAGCAGTTTCACAGGCTTTACGAATGGCAGGGATTGAATAGGAAACATGGTTATCATCGCAAAAACAGTTGTTTTTGTCCGCATATATAGGGATTTCAACATGAATCCGAATATTTCCACACCTCATATAATCACCACCCTTACCACCGTTTTTTGTCTTGATATCGGTTTGGCGGAGGCAAAGAAAGCTGTTCCTCGTCGTCACGAAGTTCAACCGAGAATTTGTTTGTATAATCCACATCATCCTTGTTTGCATAGACGAGAACCTCAAATTTACCAGGGTTCCAATTAACAATGAGATTATCGTCAATGGAGTATGCGTTCCTAATAACGGCTAAGTCCTGGTGCCAAATTCCGTCCGGAGTTTCGATGCCAACATAGATTTCATTCTGATATTCCGGGTCAATATTCCGCTCTGCAACCAACTTCAATCCTTTAGGCAACTCAATGGTAATACGATTATCGCCACTCTTCATCAGAACCTCTCCGTAATCATCTCCAACATTTTGTCAGGGGAGATATCAAGAATCTCGGCACCGACAGTCAAGAGCAAGTCGGTGGTTGCCTCATCGCCTTTGTTGCAGAGGTAAAAGGACTGAATTACATTGGCGACATCTTCGGGGAAAAGCATTGTGTTCATAGCGACCTACACTTTCTTACAGCAATTTTCGCATAACTCCAGTGTCTGCCTGCCAATCGTTGCTTCGTAGCGAACACTATCTGCATACAATGGGGCGCCGCAATTATCACACCTACCAACAAAAGTAGGACGGAAAAAGAGATAATCACGGACACGACATTCTCTTCTTCTTTGCTCAGAGCAGGAGTCATGGTTTTGACACATAGTACATTTACGCATTTGGGAGCACCTCAAAACAAAGCGTGAATAATTGCACGCAGCGTTCGCTTCCAGCGGCCATTACGGTATTCATACCCGTTGACATACAGTCTATTGCCCACCTGCGACAGGCTCACGCTTGATTTCGCACCTGGAATCGGAGGCAGGGGAGACCCGTTTACAAAAACCTTGTTCCCGATGATGTTTACATTCATAAAGGCACCCTCCTGATTAACCGCAACCGTAGTCATAGATGTCATCATCAATCAGTGCCTCTACCTGCTCCCTTGTCATGTCGCAGAGACGGAGGACGGCTTTGATAACGCGCTCATGGACTTCCGCAATGCTTGATGGCTCATTTTCTGTCCGCTCCCACGGGTAAGAAGGCGGATAATAGAAGTAAGATTCCCCGTTGCCGTTGTCACCGTATGTCAGGGAATCCGTATCGTCACAAAAAGTAAAGACATCCGCAAGATTCTCAAAAGGTTCGCCATAAAGGTAGTCATCAATGTCAAACCCATCCTCCGAGATTTCTTCACTGGGCAGTTGCTCCTTCAAAAGCTGGATACACTTCTGCGGATTCAGAAAAGGGCGCAGCTGATTGGCGCGAATCCCGACACCCTGACAAATCCAGTAGCACATACTCATTTTTAGACACCTCCACTTCACTTTCTTCTGTGTTGCAAGTTAGTACCAAAGATGGAAACACCACTTGGAAAACAGGCGCAGTGCTTCGGCTCGGCACCGCTCCAACTCTACACGAACCGACTCCCATTTTTCCGGGTCGTACTCGCCATCTTCATAGTAGCGATTCTGGTGCAGTCGTTGATACACATGGTCTTCATCGCAGTTCTCAAAGTAGAAAATCATCTCCTTAATAACCGCATTTGTTTCTTCCTCATCGAGCTGCTTATCCGCTTCGGTATCATAGAACAGGCCGACATTGTTTTTCAGAAACTCTGTAAGGAGAACGGGCATCTTAGCTGTGAAGTTGTACCCAAGCTCAAAGACATCGGTGAAATCATAGCCGCGCCATGCACGCTGCCATGCATACCGCAGCTGCCACCAAAGCTCTCTCAGCTTATATCGCAGAAACGCCCCCTTTGTTCGTTCAAGGAAGCTATTCAAACCGAATTTTGTCAAGACCGCACCTCCTCCATGATTTGCTGGACTACTTCTGCCCACTCGGGGTTTCCGTTATACCGAACGCAGACCCCTTCAACAGTTTCGCCGTTATAATATTTGCCATCGGGACTGAGATAATGTTTGGCGAGATATGCGGCGACTGTGTCAATGCACTCCTCCATACTTGAGAACTCTTTTTGCCCGAAGCCCATAATGTTATTTGGGCGGAATTGATAGCGTCCCCAACCACTTTCCAGCGCCGCAACAGCAGCAAGAAAATCTGCACGAACCCCATGCTTAACCTCAGCATCAATGAATACTTGCTCCAATCCAATCAGGTTATGGCGAAGGTGTAAGTCTTCTGCCGCTAATCCTGACGGAGAGGTCAGCAAACCGTCATCAACCTCGACGGTCTCCGGCTCGGCTGCAAGGTTTGTCTCAAAAGTTCCTTCTGTATGCAGTGCTGTTGTTATAGGCTCGACCTGCTGCTCTTTCTGTGCATCAATAGGTGTGGCAAATGCAATTACCACAACCACCATCAGCATAAAAATCGGCGGAAGTATCCGCTTCATTCAATCCCTCCTGTCAGTGCTCGTTAAATACCACCTGTTCTCCTGTGTGCAAAGACCAGCAGCCACCAGATGTGCGGGCACATTCCGTGCAGTTGCCGCCACATTCTTTTGCGTCTGACCTTGCGGTAGTTGTCCCATCTTTATATCGGACATGGGCTTCCGGCAGTTGGAAAGGATTATCCATCCTTAGACCTTTCCATGCGCTGAAAATCATATGTAGGTTTGAAGGCAATGGTATGCCAGACGCCAGAACCTCATTGACGATTTCATACTTCTTTGTGAAGCATAGAATCTCACAATGGGAATTGCGCTTGGCGACCTCCATCATGATGTGAAAATAAGTGGTATTTGGAATATCTCCGGAAACATGAAAGCGGAAGAATCGAGACAGCATAATCGCCGCCTCGACCTCCCGCCAGTATGTTGCCGGTTCTGTCTCTAAAACCTGTAGATTATTTCGATAAGCCGCCGCAACACTTGGCCGACGGCGCTCTATGCGTCTTGCGTAACACTTCCTGCTGCAATCACACTCCCGGCAGGTCAAACCGGATGGAAGCGATACGCTCTGGATGCTGCCGAGCTTTTCATTCCCTCGACTAATACTAACTTTCAATAGTGAACCGCCTCCTATGTCATCGATTTTTTCTTCTGGCAAAATCATTGAATTATGCCAAAGAAAAAGAGCCGAATAAATCGGCTCTTGGAAATTAGATATAAGCTACGCTCAAAGTTCCACGATGCTCACGGCGCAAAAGCGCCAGCAGTCTATCTGGGTCTGTATTCGTCAAGAGTTTATACCACGCTGAGTGAAAAAACTTTTCCAACTCTTTCTGCAGCGATTCGTTATTATCCTTTAGCGCGGTACGATAATCATCCGCAGCAACACAAACAATGGCGTTTGCCAAGCTCTGATATGGGTCTGCTCCATCGTGCTGCAAGCGCATCCTGCTTTCGGAAGAGTCCCATTCCTCACGGCTTGTCATGGCTGTTGCGCTCTTTGCGCCACGAGGGATGCAACCACAGGATTTTGTCTTACCAGACTTGAGGTAGCGCCCCTCGGCGATATATGTATTGCCGCACTTACATTCACAAAGCCACCGTGGCTGACGATTGTGATTGTTTTTGACACGGCGAATGACCTTCAGATTTCCAAAAGTCTCGCCTGTCAAGTCGATAGATACTCCGCTCATGGTTTGCATCTCCTTTCGCAGATGTACGGGTCAATCCTTTTCTGCCAACAGGAAGTCAGGATTGATGACCTTGAAGCTGATGTTGTTTTTGACATTCCGCATGACAACGCCCTCACGCTTCTGCCCATTGCGAACCACAGAATACCCCTTAGAATACTCCACCAATTCCGCAATGGTATCAGGCAGCGTTTTACCCTCTTCAACGATGGGAACAGAGCGAATACCATAAGGTGCCAACAGTTCCTTGATTTCCGCAGTAGTGCATTTGTGGTCAGGGAAAATCAGATTGAACGCAAACAGTTCGTAGTTGCTGATGTGATACTTGTTGCCCTGAATCTGATTGCCGCAAATCTCACCCTGTAAAACGATGGTTTCATAATCACCGATGAGCTGCCGCAGCACATTTTCGATGTTGTACTTCTTGGCAACTGTCCAGTAGGAACTGTTGTCCGGTGTACCGAGATAGATATTGCGGCTGCACACGCCGAACTCATACTTGCGTCTGGAAACCTTACGCAGATAGTAAGTCGCTGACTGACCGTCCATCTTCTCCGTAACAGAAAACTCTGTTCCCTTGTTACGCTCTGCCTCAAAGAGCGCAGTAAGGTTCTGGATGCGAGTCTCATCGGTCTTAACAATCCAGTCAGGGAAGCCACCCTTGCGCTTGGACTTCATGAACAGCTTACGATACCACTTGAAGCGCATAAGGAATCGCACCAGTGCGCTCTTAGGTTTGGCAGGTTGCTTGGTCAGCAGCTGCGCCTCCTGCTGTGCTTCAGGGTCATATTTCTTGATGCCCAAAACATCGGTCACATCGGCACCCAAATCGGCGGGAGCGCCATTCGGCAGAATGGACAGCGGGAGAACCAAGCCCTGACTAACCTGACCACGAAGCTTAATGGTGCGAACACGGAACTTACGGTCACGCAAAAACTCAAACTCCGGTCTCTCTGGAACAATGGAATCAACTTCGATATAGACGATGTGTTCCCCAGTGTGGAACTCGCCCTTCTGGACAACGCACTCCCATCCGTCAACCTGAGCAACCTCGATGCGGTCTGCTCCTGCAATCGGACGGAGGGTTGTAATCTCACGAATAGTAGCTAAGTGTCGCATGAAACTTTCCTCCTAATTAAAACAGGATGCAGTCTCGGACAATTCTCTTTTTTAAGAGTTCATCATCCAACGCATCCCAGTGTTCTACTTGATACTTTTCAGTTACATCACCAGTGATGTCATAAAGCCGACCTTGTATCTGGGTAACAAAATGATTTTCCACCTGGTCATACATCAGTGTGCTGTCAGGGAAGCGACAGTGCAGAATAACTGCAAACCAGTAGCAACAGCCGTTGGTAAATACCGTATCGACATCATCGGCCAGATGAAAACGGGCAAGGAAATGCTCAATGGTTGAAACCATCGTTCTCAATTCTTTCGGATGACTCTCTTGCATTTCAATAAACTCCGTTCGATGTACTCGTCTATCAGACGGCTCTGTGCTTTTGTTTGAGCATAAGCGGTGATGGAAATGGATTTCCGGCTCCAGTCCAATGTGTAGCTATCGGTGGCAACATTGGTAATATGATTTTCAGCCAGAAAATCACGGAACTCTTTCATCGCTTCCTTGTCATCCGACAAGATGACATTCACATAGGTTCTGTCTTTTGAGAATCGATTACTGAGGGCAACGGCAAGACAGCACCCAACGCCGCTTGCTATGGAAACTATCACAAGGGCGAGTGTGCTGTCGCTGGTAACGATGTCTTTTGTGATACTCAGGTAAATGAAGTTTGACAGGCCGAGAGCGACACCGGCAAGCAGGCAACGGTTGCGCTGAACAAGAATTGTCTTTGCTGTATTGAGCGTATTGTCCAGAACCTTTGCCAGAAACAAAATGAACATATAAAAAGCGGTCGTCAAACTCATTCCTCCTTAGCGTTTATTAGGGTTCGATGCTGATAATGGAACTGGAACCGGTCACAGTAGGCAGTTCACCGTTCCACTGCTCATACTTGATTTTCTCAATCAACTCACCGGTCAGAGAACCGGCAATCATACGGTTTGCCTCAGCCTCGGCTTCGGCTGCAATACGCAGAGCTTCTGCCTTTGCCTCCGCTTCGATAACCGCTTTTTCTGCGTTAATCTGGGCAACCTCTCTGTCCTTTTCTGCCTGAATCTTTGCGGTCTGCTTCTCAATATTCGCCAGCTCCAGTTCCTGCTGGGCGGTAACCTTTTTCTGGATGGCGGCTGCGGTCTCCTCATCGACGGAAATATCGGTGAAGTTCACCGTGTCGATGATAATGCCATACTGGTCGAACTTCTCACGCAGATAGGTGTCCAACTCGGCATTGATTTCGGTACGCTTGTCGCCGAAGATGTCAGTGACGGGATAGTTGGCAGACACCTCCTGTGTCCATGCAATGACCTTGGGCTTGATAAACGAATCCTTGATTGCCTCACCTGACTTTCCTTTGAACATAGCAAAGGTTTCGGAGACTCGTGCCTCATCAAAACGATATGAGAACTCAATATTCACACGGACTGTCTTACCGTCTGAGGTAGGAATGTTAAAACTCTCATCCTTGGGCGAATCGCCCTTATCCTCAGCTGTCAAATAAGACTGTTCAATGCCGATAGAATACTGGGTCACCTTCTTGGTCGGGGCAACCAGATGCCACCCCTGTGTCAGAACCTCGCCATCAACGCCGCCGTTCATGTTGTACACGACGCCGACATAACCGGCGGGGATTTTCTCAAGACACACAATGCAAGCAATCAGGCAGAAGACCATCACGATACCCAAAATAATTGCGCCGATTTTACCCTTCATCCTTTAACTCCTCTGTTGTTTTTTCAGATTTCTCCTCCGATTCCTCGGAGATTTCCTTTTTCGCATCGTTGTAAATTCGCAGGCTGAATGCACCAATGCCCTTAAAGGCAAAGCTCAGACAGAACCATAACAGCACAAGCGCAACGATGACGATGAGCCAGAACACGATGTTCACTTGCTTACCTCCTGTTCTAAAACTCGTGGTATGTATGTGCGGGTTTCCATGCACTTCTCGACCTTTCTGGTCTTTCCCAGTGCCTCGCGCATCAAGTTCAAAAGGTTTTTGCCTTTGTCGCTTTCCAAAAACTGAACGAGCGGTTCAAGGATTTCTACCGTGTCTTTGTATTCACGGCGTGCCTGCCTGCATTTGGCAAGACTTGTGGCAACCTTTGCCCGTTCCTTATAGTCGAGGCCATCAAGCTCCAGTTTGTGGAGGTAGTCCTGCGTAAGCCTGTCCATGCGGTTGACCTCGCTATAATTCCACGCATAATCTTTCTGCGCATCCTCCATCATTCGGCAGAACGCCCCGATGGATTCGGAGAACTGCGGTGGCTTTGATTGTTTTTTCATGCAAGACCTCCTCTCTGATTTATCCGAAGCTGACTTCGGTTTTATCGGTTCGGATAGAAATAAACACCGGGAACTGAAGACTCTCAGCACCGGTGTTTTTATCACTGGATATTTCCTTGTACTTTACTTCGCAGAGCAAACCCGGCAGGCCATCTTTTCCTTGCCAGAATGTTGCTCGCTGCTCGTCGGTGAACCCGGAGCCGACCTTGACTTCATTCCCCTTATAGTCGAGTACAAGCGCACCCAAAGTCCCTGCCAATCTTCCGCTGCCTTCTTCGCAGCGGAGGATACGCAAGTCCATCGTGTAAAAGCGTTTGACCTTCAGGATTCCATTGTGTCGTCTGCACTGGTAGGGAACATTGAGGTTTACCATCAGCCCCTCTTTATCCTCACGAACCATCTGCTCCAGCAGTTCACTGATTTTGTTCTGGTCTTTTCCATGATACAGAACCGGCAGAATACTGACCCGGCCATCCTGCGGAATGAAGCGGTGAAGCTGGTCTAAGAAAGCACGGCGGTAGCCGTAACTGCCGTCGCTCTGCCCACGGTGGAACTCTTCGACCGTCAGGACATCAAAAATCGTGTAGCAAATCACCGTTTTATCACCATCGTCTGAGTTGATAATACCGGTAGCTTTGCGGAACGCCTCGTTATCTGAGAGACTGCCCTTCTCACGAAGAGTCAGCTCGCCGTCAAATACATAGCTATCTTCTTCATCAAAACAGAGAGCATCCAGAATATGGTCAAGTCCTTCATAGGGGACTCCACTTCTTGCGTACAGCCTGCCTTTGTAATAGGTCGCCCGGACACCGTTCAGCTTTTGTGTTAGCCAGAACTCCGTGCCCTCCTTCAAAGGATACTTATCAATGGGGTACGCCTGCTGAACTTCCCATTCTGGAATCAGATTGGGGATAACCTTGTTCACGGTCTTTGCCGTGACGCCCAGCCTGAGTGTCTTGGAAAGAAGCTTGATATAAACATCAGCTTCATCCGGCGGGCTGCTCTGAACGAATGCACAAACCTGATACACCGTACCGGCGTCCAATGCTTTTCTTTTAGACAACAGTTCGCAGACAGAAAAGATGTCTGTCATTGTCAGTGTGATGGCTGAGTCATACCGGGTAGGAGAGCGAAGCGTTTGCTCCGAAATCTTATAGGTGAGCATCGGGTTGAGCGCGTAATATAAAAAATTACGGAAGTTCGCATCGTCTTGGAACTCCCGTAATAGCTGTGTCTTTCTTATTGAGCCGTTCGCTTCCTGCAAACGGCGTAGTCTTACGATGGAATCTGACAGCGGCGTTGCAGTAATCAATCTTCATCACCCGCCTTGAAATTATAAATGGGCTTGATAACGGCATCGATGGTTACGGTCGGCTCAATATTACCGACGATATCGTCCATGCCTTTATAGGCCATCGGGCATTCATCCAGCGTACTGCGCCCAACGGAGGTCGTGTAGATACTCGCCATCTGCTTTTTGAATTCGGATACAGTGAAAGCTTCTTTTGCAGCGCTGCGGCTCATCAGCCGACCGGCACCATGAGGAGCGGAGAAGTTCCAATCCGGATTGCCCTTGCCAGTGCAAAGCAGGCTGCCATCACGCATATTGATGGGAATCAACAGACGCTCACCGGTTTGTGCAGACACAGAACCCTTACGCAAAATCATGTTATCCACATCAATGTAGTTGTGAATCGTTGTAAATTGCTCAATCACATGGAATCCCATTCCTTTGACAATGGTATCCATCATCGCCTGACGGTTCAGCCCAGCAAAACGCTGTGCAATTTTCATATCATGAAGATACTGTTCAAAGAGCTCACCCTCCACATATGCAAGCGATTTGGGAACGGGTGAATGCTTAGATTTCATGGACTTCAGCACTGCTTGAATCTCTTTCTGGCGGCCATCCGCTTTCAGCTGTTCAATAGCCGCCTCAACCTCTTCATGGCTATAAGAGGTCAGCGCCTTGAAAGCAGCCTCCTGATAGAAGTTGGCGATTTCTAAACCCAGATGACGGCTGCCGGAGTGGACAACGATATAGATATTCCCATCATCGTCCTTGTTCGCCTCAATAAAATGATTGCCGCCACCCAATGTACCGATACTGTGATAGGCACGGTCAGTGTTGACCTTTTTTGTGCAGCACAACTGTGACAAATCGATTTCTTTTGCGTAACGATGCGGTGCTGAACGGATTGCAAAGCCAGACGGAATGCCTTCACGGATAACCTTGTCCAACTTCTGCGGTTCGATGTGGGTCTCTTTCAGGCGGATGGTTTCCATACCGCATCCAATATCAACGCCAACAAGGTTTGGGCAAATCTTATCCTTGATAGTCATGGTGGTTCCGATGGTGCATCCAGCGCCGGCATGAATATCCGGCATCATACGAACCTTGCTTCCCTCGACATAGGGTTGGTTCAAGAGATTGATTACCTGAGAAATGGATTCGCTATCGACCACATCGGTAAACACTTTTGCCGAAGCGTATTTTCCCTGAAGCTCAAGCATTTTATCGCCCTCCTTTGGCTTGGTATATAGTCCTGTTATAGCACAGGTAAAAGGGGCTTGCGCCCCTTTACCTGTATCCGACCGCTTTCCGCAGGGGAGCGCGTTTGTCCTGTGGCGCGACCCTGTGCATCAAGTGACATTTTTTAACGAGAGATTTTGGCTGTATTAAAATGATTATCCGCTGGATAATCTTTTTAATACTGGCTAAATCCGAAGTTAAAAATGAAGAACGCAAAGTATTTCTTCTGCTTTGAGCGAGAAGATACCGCACAGAGAAGGGGTATGTATGTGCGGAAAATCTACAAAGCGGTCATATCAAAAGCGAAAGATTTTTTTCGCTTAAGAACAAAGTTAGTGAAGAATCATCGGTCGATTGGTGTTAATGAGTTGATTCAATGCCTCGTCTTCTCTTGCTCGTTCAGCGGCTTCCTCTCGGCGGATATCCAGAAGAACAACGCCGCAGAAACCCATCAGTTCACCGATGGAAAAATCTTCTTCCTCCACAGGAGGCTCATCCGGTTCAGAATCTTCTTCATTAAACATGGTGTCGGTATCGAAATCGTCCTCGTCATCAGGCTCATCTTCCCAAACGCCGTTGTTGTCGCCCCACTCCAGGACATCCTCCTTATAACTGTCAAAGTCATTTTCGTCCATACCGTCATAGTCGAAGCTGCCGTTCATACGGTAGTAACCATATCCGGTTGGGATTTCGGAAAGCGAGTCTCGAATGTCTCTCCATGAGTAATTGGTGTCGCGGATATCTTCCTCGACATACTCGTCAAGCTGGTCAGAGTCGATAATGTCTTCGCAGATATTGCAGCCCTCGTCGGAGCAGAAATCAAGCAACTCCCACCATTCGGTTACATCGTTAAGGAAATCATTTCTTGTCATACTGCATCCTCTCTTTCTACCATTTCGGTATCAATCAATGTTAATTTGGATAGCGCCTTTTCTGTCAAAAACGCATACTGCAATCCAAGATTAGTGCTGGTGAGGTCGTGCTTCATTATTGACATGACCTCTGCTATGGACATACTTGCCCGTCTAAATTTAGAGAACTTACTTTTGAGGTTTGCTCCGCCGCCAGCCATATTACCAATAACCAAATCATACTCAGTGGAAGTATAGCCCAGCCGAGATGCTACAGCAAACCGCAGCCATGCTTCGGAGTAGCCCGCAAACTCTAACACCGATAGACCACCCAAATCCTTTACGGTATATGTCTGGATGAAACCTGCGGTTGAGTGCTTGATTGCCATCGGTAATGCGTCAAAATAGTTTGGGGTAAGATAAAAGCCGCACCCGAAATCGCGGTACGGCTTGCAAAAAGATAAGGACGGTACAGTAAATGAAACTGGCGTGCCATGATACAGATACATTACCAACCCTCCCATATGTTTTGTGGAGCTGGTGGCAGGGCTCGAACCCGCGACCCTCGGAGTACAAAACCGATGCTCTACCAACTGAGCTACACCAGCAAATGGAGCTGGAACTCGGAATCGAACCGAGAACCTACGCTGTACGAGAGCGTTGCTCTACCAGTTGAGCTATTCCAGCATTGGTCGGCTTCCCGCTTAGATTGTCACACGCTCATGTGCGGCTGGCGCCCCGCAAGCATACCAACCGGCCACTCCTGGGCTAAATCACAAGGGAGACGCATCTCCTCGCGCAGTTTTCAGCGGGCATTGTTATTCTCTGTGAGGTAAGCCGATAATCTCTCACATCATCTGGGCGCTACCCAGCCTCTGGCACGGACGGTTGGGAATCGAACCCACCACAAGCGATTTTGGAGACCGCCTCGCCAGCCTTGGAACATTCGCCCGTATAAGTGGCAGACTATTGCGAACTTGCGGTCTGCCAGCGCGACTCTTTGGTAACGCAGGTTTGTATCTGCGTTGCAGATTCCGTCTCTACAGGCTCTGCACAGCCCAGCCACTTTCTATGTGTCGGCACACCGGCATAATTCTGGAGAAACATTAGTCCTTTCCACGGCAATGCCATGCCGATGGCGCAGATGGCGGGGATTTGCACCCCGCATGACCTTACAGCGCATCGGTCTCCGCCATTTGAGAGGTCGGCATCCTGTCTGTAATTTGTAGCGTCTACCTATTCCGCCACATCTGCATATCTGAAATCGGAATTACCCGATTGTACAGGGCGACAAACTGGTCGTTGAGCTGTTTGTCCACATGGTAGTGACCGAAGTACCACCGCTTAAAATGAAGGTCTTGACGAATGCGTTCCAAAAAACTGACCATCGGGTCGTTTTCATACCAACTTGCCAGCATTGTCTGGATGCTGCGGGGAGCGCAGTGCGTTACAACATAATCAACTGTCCAGTTGTTCTGCTCCAGAGCACAAACTGCACGCTCCATCTCCTCGTTTGACGGCATCTCCTGCTGCCACCATGAAATATGCTCCGTGCGATACGCCTTGTCCACTGAGCGAGCACCGCCCATACAGAAGATTTTTCTACCGTCAATGGTAAGAACCTGACCTCTGTCCAAATGATAAATGTCCGGTGCAATTTGCCTGACTTTACCGCCGAACCTATCCTCTAACGGGAACTGGTATAGCATATCAAAGTTTTCGTGGTTTCCGTCAATCCAGAGAGTGGTGAAATTTTTGGCTGTGAGCCAGTCCTGCCACCACATTTCTCTGCGTGAACCGTCCCAGCACAATCCAAAGTCGCCACATATTATCAGGTAGTCATCCTTTGTCAGGGTTTTCTGCTGCGGGAACTTTGTTGTATTGAGCTTTTCAATGTCGATATTGGCGTGAGTATCGCCTGTTACATATATCATGGAATCTGATTCCTTTCTTCATTTGCAATCTACATGAAGTGTGGGGCTGTATGCGGGGTGCCCTCTTCGGTTCCGGATGTACAGGCGAACCTTGGGTTGTGGTTTGCTGTTTCGAGGAAGCGGCTGTGTTACAGGCTTTTTGCCTATGGTTGGGGATTTGGTTGCTTACTTACGAGGTGCGATGAATCTTAGACCGGTGACCTGAGCATCTCTGCCTTCGCTGGCGGGCTGCCTTCGCTTCCCAGCAAATTGTTACTTTGGCCTTTGGCGCAAAGCACATTCCTTTCGGGATGTTATTCATTGCAAATGATTTTTGTATTCCTGTAATCTACATAGGATGAGCGTGCCGGATACGAGGCGCCTGGAGTTCTCGGCAGGTGCGGTTTGTTCCTATTTTAATTCTCTGCTGGTGTGGAGCCCGTTGTGCCGCAATGGCGGTTGACTCTATTTTCATGCCTGATGACGAGTCCGACTGGGTCGGCACCGCGTCGTCAGCCGGTCTTCAGGAAGGGGCGTGGGTGTTCTTCCCCAGCAAGTTGTTACTTATGCCTTTGGCGATAAGCATTGCTTTCGCAATTATCCATTACAGGAAAGGGCGGTTTAACCTCAAACCGCCAAAGGGATTATCTTAAATCGTCTTTGATAAGCCGCAGGACATCTGTCTCCATCTTTTCGTTGGTGTGCTTCACGATGGCATCGATAGTCTCTGGCTCTACCATGCGATAGTAGCTATGTAAGCCCTGCATAGTTTGAATATCTTCTCTCGGCCACGAGATGCCCTTGCGTTTATCGGTAATGTAGTTGTAAAGCATGGACTGGAACTGGCGCTTCTTCTTATGGCCGACAGTAATTTCATTGTCCTTGTTGAGCATAACACCAAGATTCCAGTTACGACCTGCGGAAGAGCCGTATCTCGTTTTGCTTTCGTTGATGGTGAACGGCGCTCCAAATTCATGCAGCGTATCCACCACGAGTTTTTCTACACGATGCACATCGAAATCAACCTTAGACGAAATGATGAAGTCATCGGCATATCTGGTGTAAATGAACCGCTGCTTGTCAAAATCACGGAATGCATTGGCAAGCTTATAGTCAACAGGAATCATCATCACATTGGTAATCAGAGGAGAAAGCGGAGTTCCCTGCGGCAGACCTCCATTGAGAAAAGCCAAATCCAAGGCCTTCCGCAACTCTGCCTCGCCGTTGGGAAACTTTACGATTTCGCTGAATGGGAACACCATAGAAAACATTTTGATAACATAATCCAGTGTAGTGCTACCAAAGAAATCGTGCAAATCCAGCTTGCCGAACCACTTGCTGTTGTTTTTCTGATGACGCTTGACCGCATCAACCGTACATCTGTTTTTTACATAGGCGAATGCAGAAGTGTGATACAACGCATGGAAATCTTCCTCAAAAATAGTCTTGAGATTCCGCAATGCGTTCATCAGCTCCGGTTTAGGGGCATCAATACGACGCAAACCACCAGACTTTTTGGGGATGTGGAATGTTTCATACAAAGTACTGCGTTCTTGTGCGCGAAGCGCCTCCGTTTGGTCATTAAAGCGCACCAGTTTGCGGATAAGAGCATCCGTATCAATGCGGCTTGTAAAATGCTCACTTACCGTTTCATATGCATAGGTTCGTGTGTTGGAAACATTTGTGTTTAATATGGTTTGCGCTTGGAAGTTTTGAAAGAGGAACTCTTCCAGTGTCATTTGGTGATAAATCGGGGATTGCATGACCGTGATATATACCATCGCCCTATGCCTCCTTTTCATAGTCGTAACTGTAACCTACATGAGTGTTGCTGCGTTTGAATCAAAAGACGCTCATCTGCAGCGAGCTGAGTGAGCTGCATTTACCAGTATCTTTTTTTTTTTGATAAGTTGAGGATAATTGTCGTGATTTGGGTGAGTTTTGTGAAAGATAATACTTGACAAGCCGGGTTTGCTGTGTTATTCCGGCTGTTGGTTCCCTGGTGGATGTCCAAGGCCTTCGGTGGCTCCGGAGGAGTCACTGGTTCGGCCTCTGGGCAGGCGGTGTTTTCCTCCCCGACAATTTGTTACTTCAGCCTTTGGCGTGAAGCCCCCGAAAAGGGTAATTCGTTACAGTTCAATGGCGCATTTTAAGGCTGCGCCACACCTAATAGCTCGAACAGTTCTGCATCTGTGCAGGTTTCGTTTTTCAATGCGTATGGTTTGATGTGGGCTACGCCGTTTTCATCAACCTTTACCACTGTTTCCGGTTTCAGCCGGCACATCGGCCTAAGCCCCGCGCAGTCACGGGGATATTTCCTCTCACAATACCCAGACCTACTAAGAGCCAAAGCATAGTCTCTGAATCCATCCTGCTTGCCTGCCAACCAGAAGTTCATGTAAGACTCCCAACTGAAATTACCAAACCGGCCTTTTTTATTAGCACAGTCTTCTGTTGCTTTGGGACGAATACCCTTCTTGGAAAACAGCTTCAGCTTCAACTGGTCATCAAGGATATCGGTGATAGTAGGAAGTCGAATGAGGGAACTGAGCGTCTCACCGTCAACCACATACTGCTGCATCTGCAAGCTATCGAGTTCATAATCTTCAAAGAAGTATAGAAACCCATAATGGTTGCGATAGCTTTGTGCTCGGCTGCTGAAAACATTATTCGGAGGGACATCTGCTTCATGAGTTTTGCGAAACCAATCGTCTCTGTCGCTGTTTAGGTATGTATAAATATTGGACAGACGATAGTCGGGATTACCAAGATTGCGCCTGCCGTCTCCAGTTCTTTCCGGTGCATCAAAGCAAAGATAATCCACGGCGCACTCGGTGATAAAATCGCAGTTTGGACTACCTTTCAACCAAACAACGGGGTGCGGTTCATCATTGTTGACTCCGTAAGAACCAATGATGACCTGTGTGCCGACCTTAAGGCGTTCGACGGTAGTATCCATAATGCACCGCCCTCCTTTCGTTTCTCATTGCTGATTAAAAAGCGTCCAACATAAAGTTGAACGCATCCAAGATAATCAGTTTTTTCAGTCCCTTGCCCCGAATGAAGTTGACAAAGTTGGCGACGCCGAGTGCGCAGATAGCCCTGACGGTTGGCGCAACGCCCAGTGTAACGCCGCAAGCGGAGACGGGTGTTTCCTCAGATGCCTCTTCATGGCTGAAGTTCATGGAGTTCAGCAAATCTTTCTTCATCTTGTAGTCAGACCAGTCGGCAGCATAATGCTGTGCAGATTCCAACAGAGTGCGGAAGTCCAGCATCGCTTTGACATAGGGATTGTCGAAGTGCTTTTCAACAATCTGGCGACGAAGTTCGATATTGTCTACGCAAAGGAAGACATACCCGGAAAGCTGCTGCCCACTCCATCCCTTGCCATAAAGCTTGAGGTCGTCCTTGATTTCGGGATTGATTTCAAACAGGATATCTGCCAGAGCCTCCACTTTGGGGCGGCCAATATCCTGCTGGCGGAAAATCTGGTTTGCCAGATTATGCGGATTAACAACATCCATATCCCACAGAGCGAGATTGGTGATGCCAAGACGGACGAGGTTCTCTGCCAGCGTTGCACCAACAGAACCACATCCAACAATGTTAATGCGAGCCTCAACCTTTTCTGGCTGGAAGTACTCGTAGCTTTTGGACAAATCCATTGCCATTGTTACTCACCTCCAAGATACTGGTCGCTGTAGCCGCCATAGGGATATACTGAATCATCGTCGTCTTCATTCCACATGGACTGCTGACAGCCATTCTTCCCCTGCCAACCTGCACCGATTCTTGTGCGCGGCTTCTCAGCCTTTTCGGCTTTTTTGTCTGATTTTTTATCGTCAGACTTCTTATCGGACTTCTTGCCACCCTTGTCTTCTTTCTCATCCTTTTTACTACCCGGAAGAGGATTATAAGGGGTGCCGAAATAAGGCGGACGATTGCCGCTGTATCCGCTATATCCGCCATAGTTCCCATAGGTATAACTTTTCTGCTTGACCATATCCTTGGCGGTCTTGAGGAACTCGGCCAACCCCTCATGTTCGCCCTCAAGTTTGACGGTGATGTCCTTATCTTCAAACAGGACATTCTTCTTGAGGTCATAGATTTTATTTGTACTGACAAACGACTTGTTCCAAATCATAAAGATGTAGAAATCGTCGTCCCCCAGCATATTGAGGATTTCCTCCTGATGATTGAGGTCTACAGAGGAAGGACTGGTCGGCATATTGACATGGGAATGTCCCTGCATATGGATGTTGTTGAAACGCTCATCGTCTGCGTTCTGCATCAGCCACTCAGCGTACTTCTCGGTATCCATCTCAACCGTGGTTCCGGAGACCTCCTGCGGATAAACCACGATGTCTTCGATGATGTACTCATCTACGGCTTCGTCGGTTGCACGATGTGCAACACCATGCCAAGCGACCTCCTTATCAAACTCTTTGACGAGGAGCGCCATCTTCGCCCATGCTCCGGCGGTAAAGACGACAGTTGCTTTTCTGTCGCCACAGGTGAACACCTTTGTGAAAGACAGTTTCCCATCTGCAAGCTTTGTAAGTTGCAAAGCCTTTTCAAAATCTGCACGGCACTCAGCCATGTACTGTTCGGTCATCTTAATGGGTTTACTCATTTTGCGCCTCCTCCGCTTACTCATTTGCCTGCGTTTCCTGCTGCTCCAACCAGCTGATGGCTTCGTTGGGTTTTACGATACGGCCATCGGGCAGTTCAATGCAGCGATTGTTGTTACCGTTGCCCCACATAGACCGCATAAACGAAGTCATGACAGCAGAGTCTCCCCAGTTAAGGCTCTTGCAGGAAGCAACGCACTGCTCCAAAGCGCCGATATAGTCGTGGTTCCTAAGCAGCCGATTGATAGTGGTGGTATAATTACCCATGCAGTTGTAATCGTTGATATGGGGATTGGGGAGATAGTCACCATACTCCGCGCCAAAATCCCGATGCCCATTGGGAGCAACACTACCATTAAGGTCAAAACGGTAGGAAGCACAGACACGAATTCTCAGGCGCGGCTCTTCACTGACAAAGATTTCAGTCATCAGCTTCTTCATTTTCTCAGCAGCTGCGCCTGTATGACCGGAGCCTCCATCGGGGCGGTACACGAAACTCGTAGCGCGGTTGATGATTTGTTCTGCCATATCCCGGTCAAAATATTCCAGACAATCCTTGACCGTGAAGTACATATCGGTATTGGTCACACGCTCCAGAACCAGCTTGGTATTACACAGGAAGTACTCCATGATTTCAGAGTCCTCACCGCCATCGGCAACTTTCTGCTCAAGTCCCAGCAAGCGAATACACTGTTCATTACGCTTTGTGAACTGCTCACCGATATTGTCATTTAGACGGGTGATTTCTCTATCGATATTTTGAATTACCTGCCTGACACGGTCACACTCAACTTGCTCATAGCGAGTTTCAAACCCCTTCAGCAGCTGACGGATTCTTGCTGTGCGGAAATCGTACCGTTCTGCAAGCTTGGCAAGACAGCGTTCATAGTCTTCTGAGTTCTTCTCGCGGAGAGATTTGACCAATGCAAGCTCATCTTCGGTGATACCCTCCTGCTGATTCAGATACCACGGCAGGAATGCGAGGATAGATACCTGCAAGTAGTGCATTTTGCGAATGTCAAGATTGTCCGCAAAGATGATAACACTCTTAAGCTCAGGATTGATGTAGCAATCCACGGCAAAGGATTTGCGGTAAAACTCGGCGAACTTTTCAAGCCGGTGATACCCCTCAAACACGGAAACGAACTTGTCAACAATAATTTTCATGTTGGTAAGGTTGCTATCCGAATCTGCACGCAGACTGTGAATGATGACCTGACCGGTCGTGTTTATATCATAGTTGTTGCAAATAGCCATGACGGCTCTATCTGCTGGGACACTCCGAATGGTATCTGCCGTATAATCGGAAGAACCGAACACCAAATTGACGGACTCTCCCTCTTTGATTCGAGGTGCAACTAAGGCACGAAGCGTCGCAAGGAAAGAGCAGTCGTTTCCGAAAGCACCGCCGGTGATGTTGGTGAAGTAGCTATTGGCAGCTTCCGTAGTAAACGGCGTTGACGAAATGCTTGTTTTGAACATAGGAACACCTCTATTCATTTTGTTATATGGTGGGGAATATCGGAGTCGAACCGATATGGTATGCACCAGCGGATTTTAAGTCCGCAGCGTCTGCCTGTTCCGCCAATTCCCCATAGAAAGAGCCGCCCGAATGGGCGGCTCAATTGGTTTATTGCTTGTGAATCAGGCGTTATCGGCCTTGACCACATTCAGCAGGAAGCACTTCTCGGTGATACCGAACTGAGCGAAGGTCTTGTCGAGGTCGCCGGGGTTCAGGGAAGACCCGTCGAGGTGCATGACGCCACGGGTATAGTCAACACCGTTCGCCTCCAGACAGGCACGCAGGGTGGTGGACTCGTCGATGATAACGGACTCGCGCTTGACATTGTTGCCAACAGTAACCTTAATCATAATGTTTCTCCTTTAATTCAAAATTTGTTTTGTTGTGAACGGAAGGGGGCGGCCATGAGCCGCCCCTTGCGACCAGTGATTACTGAGCGACCGTGATGTTGCTCAGCACATTTGCCTTCTCAGCCGCAATCTCATCGAGAACGGCAGGCAGCTTCTCCTCAAGCTTGTTGAGGTTGATGATGGCGGCGCCCAGACGGTCAGCGACCCAGTCCTTAACATCGCCGGTCACGCCGTCGAGGAACAGGGTGATGCACGCCAGCTTCTCATCGTCACGGGTCTCAGCGCCGAAAGAAGCGCCGAAAGCGTTGATGTTACCGGCACCATTGGTGGTACCTACAGCGAAGATAGGCTCCTTGCCGTCCGCACCACCCTTGAGAACCAGCTCCTTGGGGCGATACTTCTCAATGGTCTTGATGTCCTCCAGCTTCATTGCGGAAGTTACGACAGCTGCGTCGCCTGCGATAGTGATTTTTGCCATGATGTATGTACTCCTTCAATACTGATGTACTCCTATTTGTTCACCTTTCGGTTATCCGCCCACACCACGAGGAGGTTGGAGCCGTTGTGGGTATAAAACGCGCCCGGTCTCCTTCGCGGAGCGCCGGGCGCTTGTAAAAAGCTATTTGATTTTACTGGTTCGGGCAAAAGCTGATGGCTACGCCATGCAGCTTTAAGTGCAGAAGCCGAAAGCGACGCCACGACTGTAGTAGGCGTTGAGATAGTTGGCGTTGCCGTCGCTGTAGACAAAACAGAAACGATTGCTGGTGCCAGAACGAGGAGAACGCAACATGGTGTACTCAGAATTACCGTTGCGGAGCTTAAACCATGCGACATCTTCCTGACGATACCACTCGTACCAATGCCCCTCACCGGGAGCGGAGTAAATATTGCGTCCATACAATTCCTTCTCAGACTTTATCCAGAAAGAGTCCAGCGTCTCGATAATACGATTCTCGCCAGTGTACACATCAGCTGTCTGCTTAATGACTGGTGTGACAACATCCAAAATCTCGTCGGGAATCAGACGATGAATGTCGCCGTCCGCATCGTTGAGCCGGTGGCGAATCTGCGTTGCTTCCCACGACCCTTCATTGGTGTCGCGCCTATTCCAGGGGTAAGTGTTGGGCAGACAGTCCACCATCTCCCACGAGATGGGAACCAAAGAACCATCGCTCGTCTTGTCATGATTGAAGCCGATGATGCGAAACTGAACCTGCGCACCGTTCTTCAGCACAACATTGCGGTAATCTCCGAGCTGCAAGAAATCAGCCGCATATTTTCCAAGCCCTTTCAAAGAACGCCAGGGCATATTATCCAAACAGTTTGGCATTTCACAGACCTCCAATCAAAAAATGTGGCGGGGAGTGTAGGATTTGAACCCACGGACGGCTTATCACCGTCAACGGTTTTCAAGACCGCCGCCATAAGCCACTCGGCCAACTCCCCATAAAAGAAGGGCGGGTCATCTCAGACCGCCGCCCTTAATATCATCCCAAAAGCCACCTCTAAACTCGTCATCGTCCACTGGATAACCGGTATCATCCTCATACGGAAACTCCGTATAGACCTCGCAGCCAGTTTCTTCATCCGTGATAATCATGGGGCGGTAAATTGGCAAGCACTGCTCCTGAGCGAGGTACTCCAAGAAGTGGTCTAAGACCTCGTTTACAAACATTTCTCCGTATGTATCCATGATTTCAGGACTGTTGTCTATCGACTCCTGCAAGGCAACGGACAGGAAATCACACAGAGCGAGAGAAAGCTCGTCCTCGCGCTCATACTGAGCATCCTCCATATCCTGCCGAGTCAAATCTTCTGGCTCTTCCTCCGGCAATTCCAGCGGGCATTTCTTCCCATCAACAATCATAACAGGGAAAAGATATTGTGCATACAGGCGTTTCGCCGCTTCATTACAACCTGTCTCGGTCAGAACACACTCCTCATACTCCGGGTTTGCATCGCCCTTACACACGGAAAACAAAGGAAGTGCATTATCCTCGGTAAGATATACTGCATACTCTGTGTCCTTGTTCTCTGCGATGACGACCATCTCCTTTGACAGACGGTCTTTATGACTTTGAAAAAAAGCCCACACTGTATTTGCGGCCACATAAATATGAACCCCCATGATAGATGACCTCCTCACGAAATAGAATTGGTGCCCCCGATGGGGCTTGAACCCATGACACCCGCCTTAAAAGGGCGGTGCTCTACCAACTGAGCTACGGAAGCATAAACCGGCTGTTACGGAGCGCCCTGAATGGTGGACACGCTTGGATTCCACAGCAGCTTTGCCGTTTGAAAGGAAAACGATGAACGACGGACGAAAAGGAGAAAGCTACTGAAAGGACACAACACCGTGGCAAAGCTAATGGTGCAGGATAAGAGACTTGAACTCTTACGCCGAAGGCAGCGGGACTTGAATCCGCCGTGTCTGCCAATTCCACCAATCCTGCGTTTGAAAGTGGCCTTTAGGTCGGCCAACCACCATCTGACTAACTATTTTGTCATTACAGGCGTACTCTCTATTGGAAAGCCGTTAGCCGGTAATCTTGCCCCAGTCATATTTGTTAGAAGGGCTCCGTGGTGCGGGTAGTGAGATTTGAACTCACACGCCCTGATGGGCACAAGCATCTCAAGCTTGCCTGTCTGCCGATTCCAGCATACCCGCATAAGGCCAGAACCTTTACTCGACAATAAGGATAACGGAACTCCCACGCCGAGGAAGGCACCACTTTCTGATTGTGGCACACTTCACTTCGGGCTTCATGTAACGCTCGTCATCGATAGCTCCGTTGTACAGCGTCTCGCAGAAACCGTCTGTGTTGCGCCGAACCAGCAGGTTATCTACCTGAGAGTCCAGCGAAAAGTGCGCTCTTATAAAATCCAAAACCGTCATGAGATGGCCTCCCTTGAGAAAGATTCAAAGAGCTTGTCAAACTCTGTTGTGTCAGCATCAAACTCGTCATCGTCATCAATGCGCTTAATATCACAGGGAGTAACAAACCATCCGTATCCATGAGAGCACGCCCCGTGACAGTCATGACCTCCAACGACTTTTTCGTTCCATCTGACTCCGATATGCGGGGAGGAGTCAACGATAACACAGATAACTCCCTGCACTCCAATAGCAATGCTATCATTGTTATCAGGCGAGTCTCGAACGCATTCGACCTTATCGCCAACATTAAAAACTTCTGTCATCATGTCCATTGTTTTCCCCTCTACTTATCTCCAGTTGGTAGACACACGCCCATCTGGATGGATGATAATGTTGGAGTAACCATCACCATAATTATTGTGACGCTGCTGCCACATATCGCCAAGTGTCACACGGGCGTGTTTGCCCGCATAGTCAAAGGTCGCATACACAAAGAAATCGCCGATTCTGAATGTATGCACATCGACATCCGCATCCTGCTGCAAATCGTTCCAAATGTCTACGGGGTAATCTTTCTTTTCAAGGCCACTCAGGAACCGGAAAGAAAAGCTGCTGGCATCCATCTTCATGTAGTCCTTGATAAAAGCAAGCGTAGGATTCTCGACTACCGTTTGAACAGTACATCCCGGAAAACCAGCCGGGTCTGTCCAAACATAATCGTTACGGGAGAGGTTGATGTGTGCCAACCCATTCAGCTCCGTGCTAAATCCCGTAGTGTTGATGGAACAAAACACGCCATTACCGTGCTTACGATAAGTCTCAACGATATTGGCGATGTGCTTCGGGTAAAGACCGGGTTCGCCGCCCGTGATAGACAGCCGTGCGTTGGGATGCTCCTGCAAAACCCGCTTCAACGCCTCGATTTGTGCATCGAAATCATTGTCTCCCGACATAGGGTTCTGTCGTTCCAAGCAGAAGGGGCAGTGGAACGGACACTCCTGTGTCGTAATCATCTGGACATTGATGCGGTAATAGAGAGGGCGTCCAAGAGAAGTTTTGGCAGTTCTGCTCGCCAGCCTATACTGCAAGTCGTTACTCATTTCGGCTCGAATATCCTCGTAGGAAGATATGTGTGGTATGTAGTTCATCTTGCTGCTCATCGGCGCCCCTCCTTATGAATTGTTTCTCAGCCTCTGCCCACCAAGAGGAAGGCTATAAATGCGACAAGAACCGTTATTACGACACTGTCATAAGCTACTCGAACATAGTTGTCGGTTCTCATTCGCTCCATCTTTGTACGGAGGCGCTGGATTTCTTCGTTCTTGCTTTCACGCTCAAATTTGTATCGATAATACGCATCACCGGATATAAAATCATTACGCTCCACGCTTTCGCCTCCTTACCAAAGTCATGTTTTATTGAATGCCATCTATCCACACCTCTATTGTGCGGCGATTTGCAAACTGCTTGCAGAGTTCCTCGATAGATATACCATGCGCTTTTGCGTCCGCTTTCATTGCCGCAAACTGGTCTTTATATTTCTTGACCATTTTTTCAAGTGTAAGGAAACGCTCTTTGTCCGCAGGATAGAAAACAATATCATCTAATCGAACTTCGTCGATATTGCCAGAGTGAAATATTGCCTTCCAGCAGTCCTTGCACGGCTCATCCAGTGGCGATACTTGGTGGTTTATGCAATTACTGCAACAGACGACCACGCCATTTACCTTAATTGGTTTCATCGGTTGTCCTCCTTTGCAATAAGGTAGCTGTTTTTTAGGGTTTTTCGCGCTGCCGCAGATTTCCACGCATTGTCCTTACCGTCTACCCCTAATGCCACATGGGGTCACAGACCCTAAACACTTCTGCTCTGTGCCGGTTGTGTTCTGATACCGGAAAACATCCTGGAGACTTTGTTTAACCTTGTTGCTCCAGTCCTCAAGGGTAACTCGGCAAGTGGCTTGCCTATTGGTGGAGATAGTCGGACTTGAACCGGCGACCCTCTGCGTGCAAAGCAGATGCTCTCCCAACTGAGCTATATCCCCATCTCGGAAGCGGCTTAAAACCCTTTGCTACTCAGCCGCATGATGTTCCCCAATTTGCTGCTTCCTGCACTCTGGAAATACAGGACATTCTTTGCTCCAGAAACAAAGCATGAACATCGTTCCCTATTGGTGGGAAAGGTTGGATTTGAACCAACAAGGGTTGCGCAACTTCCCAGGGCTTAACTCACCCCGCGTCTAACCGTTTCGCCACTTTCCCGGATTGCTCGTCTGTCCGAACCGCCAAGCGTCTTTCCGCTTTGCCATACTTACTCGGAGGTCATATATATAAACAACTCGTTACCGCCCAGCCAAGTGGTACTCCCCACGGTCACATATACACCCGACAAACCATTGCCCTTGGATTTTGCAAAAGGTTGGTGTTTATGCTTTGGTATTTGAGCTTTCTTCAATAAAAGCTTTAAGAGTTGAGCGTTGAATATTTAATTTTGAGTTTTGAACTTTACAGTTCAAATGCCGCCGCTCCCGGTTAGCTCTCTATGTCTAACCAGTCAGAAGCACGGCGGCTATGTTCATCCAAAAATGTAGATTTGATTTTGTTAGAACCTTTTAACAAAATTAAATATCAGCATAGCAGGCTGGAGCCAATTCTTTTTCACTTTACTTATCTGTACTTGGCAAAACAGAGAAGGCATATGATTTGGGGTTTTCGGACGGCAACGAAGTTGATTGCTTAAACGGTTCCGGAAAACTCGTCTGTCACGATTGCTGTGTGTTTCTTACGCCTGTTGAGCAGTTCGATGAGGGACTCCTCAACATTATCCAGCAAATCGGAGTAGACACTTCCGTAGAGCTTTGCTTCATTGTCCGGCTCCCGTTCGTCATCTTCGGGAGAGGGAACCTTGATGTTGTAGGTGTCAAGGACATCCTCAAACATCTCGACAATGAGCATCGCTTCATCGCGGGTATAGATGGTGCCGCTTTGCGGCTTGCACACCTCGCTCATATCAGTAGGAGATTTCCAACTCGGTCAGCGCATTGGAAACCGACAGAGCGGAGTCAATCTCGACCATGAAGTCGTTGATTTCCTTTTCCAGACGAGCCATCTCATCGGCGATGTGAATGGGGTCAACGATTTCCATCGTCTGTGCGGCGATGAAGTCGGCACGGACTTTCTTGATTTCGTCACTGGCACCCTTCATATCGACATTGCCGTAGAGAGACTTGACATACTCATCGGCACGCAGCTCCAGAACATCACCATTGTTCTTATCGGCCTCCATGCGGGCACGGCGATTGTCACTGTCCAACTTCTTGAGCAGCATCTGCTTCAGGGGAACGCCGTGGTTCTTCAGCTCGATTGCCTCGGCAACCGTGTACTCTTTGCCGCCGATGGTCACCTTGACGGTGGCGTTGGACAGCGTGACCGCACGCTTAATAGCATCACGGCGGGCAATGAGGTCGTTTGCGGATTGGTAAGAAGCCTGAACTTCCTTACAATAATCGCCGACACTCACACCGGCAACCTTGCTGTTGGCGTGCTTGTTGGCAAAAACGAAAGGGTTCTGCTGCATACACTTCTGGATACGGGAATCCAGCGTCTTGAGCTCACACAGCGCCTTATGGACAGTCATCTTTTCAGTAGTCATAAACTTGTTCTCCTAATCTTTGATTTTTGATAAATTACTTGCCGCGCTCAACGGCTGCTTTCAAACCCTCACTGGGCTTGAAGAATGGAACCCGTTTGGCAGGAATCGGGACAGGCACATTGGCTTTGGGATTTCTGCCGACCCTCGGCGCTCGTTCTCTTGCCTCAAAAACGCCCAGCTCCGTCAGCTTGATTTTCTCACCGGCAGACAAAGTGTCTGTGATGATTTGAAAAACAGCATCCAAAGCAACACGGGCGTTTACCTTTGTCATCCCTGTGCGCTGTGCGAGAGCAGAAATCATCTCTTCCTTGTTCAATAAATCAGCCCCTTTCCTTTATTGGATGAACCGTAAGCCAGTCAACCCGCTTTCAGTTCGCTATATGCTTCCTGCATGGTATCGGCAGAAAACTGAAACTCGCCATCGAGAAAAACCTCGATATGCCCATTGATATGACGGAACTCATACATACCGCCGACCTCCAATCCTCTATCAAGAATGAAATCATATCGTTCCATAATGTCGTCTATGTAATTGTTGTCAGGGTTATATACCATATAGGACAGAAAAACTGTTCCATCCCGCATCTGGTAATCCCCAATCTTGTACGGGATATAGCAGCCATCTGTCGGGCAGGCAATATACCATCCGCTATTTGCCGAGGAGTTCAAAATCACGCCATCACCGGCTTCAGCATTTATCGCCATGCCAATACAACGCTCAATGACTGTGATACCGTTGCGGTTTTCCAGCAGTTCTGTGGTCAACTCAGATGAATCGACAAGCCGATAGCCGCGCAAACCATTCGCCTCCAGCGCAGACAGGAAGCCATTCTCAATTTCCTCGTAATGGTTGATTTCCGTTTCACCGCCGTAGACGCTTACCGTCAGTGTTTGCGGAGGTTTGGAACAACCACAGCAGGAAACCATGAGTAAAATCAAAAGGAAAGACCAGAACTTTTTCATTGTAAGCCCCTTTCCATTGTTGATAACGGGAGGAAGTTTCACCAAACGGATACAGCCGCGATACTCCGACTTCCAAGGATGCACTTTTTAATCTTATCCCGTGGTCATGGCAGCATTTCCATAACACTTGGACACTTTCGTAGTCCCCAACGCCTTGTAAAGCTTTCAGAATTTTGGGTGCCCCCTCACTTACCTTCACTAATACAAGGACTAAGCGTTAAGCGGAAAACCACTCCACGGAATCGTACCGTGCCAGCCTTACGGCATCGAACCTCGCTTCAAGGTGAACCATGTTTCCCCGATAGTCAGATACACTCCGCCAAAGCCATATCGCCGGATTTCAAAGATTCCGTGGATACCAAAGTGCCAAACCATATTGCCTCCTATGTGTCTGCGAACCATTCACCATGACCGTTCTGAAACTCCTATCGTTTTTCATATCAGAAAACACTGCAATTTATTGCGCTGAGTTCGACAGTTCTATGGTGAAAGGCGGCAAACTGAGAAATCAGAGGATTACAATTTGCTTTGAGAAAAGCATATATAACCCGATAGGGGCGATGAGAAGAACCGCCGTGCAGTCTTTTTCCTCCGGCGTAACTCCGGTGGACGCAAGCCAAAACATCAGGGCGCAAATTGCGATGAGTGCAATACCCATCAGCTTCTGCACGACGACTTTCCGGCGGCGTTGGTTTCTTGTGAGCGATTTTCTTGCATAACCTGCCATATCGGAACCCTCCCACTATGTAATTACCACACTCTGCGTTTACACGGGCTTGTGACCGTTTATCGAAAACTCGATAAGCCGCATTACGGCAACCGCACTGGCTCCCCACCTCATTTAACGCCGCCAATTTCCCTTTTACATACGGCGTACCAATGCGAAAAACTTATATATCAGCGTAAGCGGAATGACCGCTTCCCCATTTGACCAAAACTCGTGGGCAAGACACATTTCCGATGATGGTCACGCCATCGGAGCAGCGGGCGATATGCCGCCCATCCTCGTGAGAAAACCTCACAGCAGAACCGGAACGGTTCACAAGCCCTTTTACCCGTTCTTTGAAAACATCATAGGACATATGAAAAACTCCTTTTGTGGATTGGCGGCTTTAGGCATAAGAAAAACCGCCGGACGATTACCCATTCTACAAAACTGCCAGCATTGGCATGGGTTCGGCGGCGGTTCTTCAAAACCCGCAGTTAGTTGTCTTTCTTGGTACGATAGTCCAACTCGTAGGACTTGCCGGTGACGATGCGATGGCAAACCTCAGCCAGATAATTGCGGAAATACCGGTGATTGGAACAGGTGACGGTCAGAGCCTTGCGGTTCTTCTTGGAATACACGGACATAAGGAAGTTGACATCGTGAGATGTCGCCTTATACTGCTCGCCCAGCATGGCGGTGATAACCGTCTGCAAAGTCTTGAGCAGATTGGTCTTGCTCACGGGGTTCTTGCCCATGTCAAACTCGCGGGCAATCTCGCTCATGGCATAACTATCATTGACCGCTTTGGGGTTGATACCCAAATCTACGGCTTTCTGCGCGGTCAGCAGAAAGTTCATCTTCTGGGCGATATGCGCCCAATTCTCGTTGGCACCGATTTTGCCGCAATACTTGTGGAGCTTGAGCAGGTCAATCTGACGCTCTTTATCCACGATAGCGCGGACGGGAACCTTGTCATCGCCCTTCTGCTCGTCCTTGACCCCGATGGTAACATAGGACAAGGTCGTGACTGCGGTGAGCATGGGATTATCAGTGTTTTTGCAGTTCTCAAAGCACATATCCCGGACAGTAGCGGTGTACTCGTTGACCTTTTCGGTCATAGCCTTTTCCGCTTTGGTTGCGTCCTCATACTTGCCGTTCTGGATTGCATCATTGTAATCCTTGACAAGGGCTTCGGCGTCAGAGCGCAACTGTGCCAATTTGGCGATGTTTTCTTCTCTGGTCATTTTGAAATGCCCCTTTCACAGTTTTTTCTTGGGTGATAACAGGTTTATCACTCAATGAAGCCGCCGAAGAAAACCCTCGGCGGCTCTATCAATGATAAACCCGATATTTGAAATGGTTCCGGCTCTGCATTTCGGCGCATGGGGTATATTTTTCCCCACAGCCGTTGCAGTATCGAACGGAACACGCACCATTTCCGATACTCATTTCTATCGGGGACTGTTCTGTTCAATTCGCAATACTTGACCAAATTCGGCTTTCATATCTATATGCCCTTGCTTTCGGCTCCTCGGAGCACAATACCCTTGGGTAGAAAACTCGGACGATACTACTTACTTTCAAAAGTCGTTCTTGTATAGCCATCAGTTATGCAAGCCGCACTTAGGTTCATAGGCGCAAACCTCCGGGGATTTTCACTATCTCGTACCATGAGCCTAACTCTCATGCACCGGCGACGCCTTTGATAGCAAAGGTACTCTATTGACATTCGCTCAATAGTGCGTTGGCTTGCCATTCCCGGAAGTGGCGAACATCTCCGCTTGTATTCCGTGGCTTGCCTTGCGGGGTCTTGCCCTGCACCCTTAACCGCAAGGGGTGTACCCTGTGAGCGGCGGGGCGGCGGGGTCTTGCCCTGCACCCTTAACCGCAAGGGGTGTACCCTGTGAGCGGCGGGGCG